>Ga0256405_10000529_pt1 | contig 125387 bp, 115 predicted proteins | sample RumenRJG_02DNA_FD_189096 | JGI IMG/M metagenome (GOLD analysis project Ga0256405, IMG submission 189096) | Bovine rumen microbial communities from Lethbridge, Alberta, Canada - RJG_02 | ecosystem: Host-associated > Mammals > Digestive system > Stomach > Rumen | place: Canada: Alberta... | reverse complement strand
CGAGCCGGGCTTTTTCATTGTCATAAACCATTACTTCAGGTCTTTGTCCGTCATGGCACAGACGCAGGAGTCGGACCAGACATTCTCTGCTGTCTCGACCATATCCACTATCGTATAGATGGGAAGGATCATGCCCATGACTTCCACCGGAGCTCCTACACCTGTCAGCAGGGAAACGGTCAGGAAGAAGCATCCCATCGGCACGCCGGCATTGCCTACGGCGGCGATGACGGACACCAGGGTCCAAAGAAGCATCTGCCAGATGCTGAGGTCCATGCCGCCGCAGTTCATCACGAAGAGCGAAGTCACGAGGATGAAGGCGGCACATCCGTTCATATTTATGGTCGTACAGATAGGAAGAACGAAGCGCGAAACCTTGGGATTCACTCCCAGCCTCTCCTCAGCCGAGGAGAGCGTTACAGGCAGCGTAGCCGCAGAACTCTTGGTAAAAAGCGCCATCATCACCGCAGGGCTCATAGCCTTGAACACCCGGACAGGATTGATGCCTCGGACAAGCAGGAAGAGCGGCAGGACGATGAAGAACTGGGATAGATTTCCCGCCAGTATGACTGCGGTCCATTTGCCGAGGGAACCGAGGATGAGACCGCCGCTGAGCTGGGCGGTAAGCTGCGCTGCGAAAGCTGCGATACCGAGAGGGAGAGTACGGATCAAGGCGCGGATGAGTATGAAGAAAAGTTCCTGGATTCCCTCGACTCCCTTTACCAGCACGTTCTTGCGCTCAGAATCGGGCATGACGGAGATGCCGAGTCCGAATGCGATGGCTACCAGCAATATTGAAAGGATGTTACCGGAGAGTACTGGTTGGACGACATTGTTAGGTACAACCGATACGACATGGTCATAGAACGTGGTGCTGTTTTCCACATCGGCGGCCGAGGAGGAAAGCATTGTGTGAGGAATAGGATCCGGAGACACGAGCAGGTACAGGCCGAGGCCTACAAGGGCAGCGGCGAATGTAGTCAGCAGCGTGTAGGTCAGGGTATGCGTGAATATCCTCCTCGTGCTTTTCTGCCGTCCGAACGAGATGAGCGTCGTCATAATGGCAAGTGCCACTGTGGGAACGGCAAGGAACTGGAAAAGACGGGTATAAACCGTTGCGATGAAGTCGCATACGGCATTGACTGCCGGGATATGCAGAAGCCCCAGGACTACGCCCAGGGCTAAAGCAGACAGCCACCATATCAGCTGTTTGTTTTCTTTTTTCATAGTCAGTATATCATTATGCAAGCTCCTTGAACTTGCGGAAAGCTTCCCTTAAGTCATTGCAAAGCAACAACTTAAGGTCAGAGACCCAGAGTCTGTAGCATTCAAGTCCCCGATAGAACGCAGGGAAGGCGAGATAGGTAATGACGATGGAAGCGACCAGCGAAAGCCAGAATCCGCAGTGGAAGACGAAAGTACCAAGAAGCGTCCAGAGGATGAGTGTAAGAGGATAACCGAGGGAGTATAGGCCATAACGGAACGAGTTGTAAAACGCCTCGTCCTTGATGATGCCGGCCTTGATCATATACTCGGCGGGGGCAATCTGAAGCAGTGCCCAGATACCGAAGAACAGCTGGAAAGGCAGCCATACCAGCAGTCCGAGCGTTTTGAGCAGGAAACGTCCGAGTCCGCCGCCCGCGAGCGACAGGACGGAGATGCCTGCATCGTGTAGCTTCCTGTCGAGATCCAGGGCGGCGGAGAGTTTCTCCGCCCTGCCGGGCGCGTCGGCGGGCAGGACGGAGGCTATGGCCTGGCGGTTTACCGCCAGCCGCTCCGTCAGCGCCCCGCGCCGACGTCCTGCTGTCGCCAGCTTTGTATAAGCCCACACAGCATCGTAATCCTCGTCATCCGGGATGTAGGTAAACAATCCTGACAGACGCTCCTTGAGCATCGTGGTCAATGCACGGTAAACCTCGGCCTCTCCGGCATCCGGATGGGAAGCAAGGAACTCCGTCACGTTTATAGGCTCTCCGAACTGTACGAGCGAAGTGCCCTCGTAACGGAAATAGTCGCTGTAATCCATTCCCGCAGGGACGACAAATACCGGGGTGTCGGAATTGTGCGCTGCAGCCACCGCGATACGGAAGACTCCCTTCCCTACCGGGAGCAACGAATGCTTGGCCCGGTGCGTACCCTCGGTGAACATGCAGAAAGGGACGCGGTCGCCAATGACCTCGAGTATATCCTCCTGGATATCGAGGTTCTTGATCACGTTCCTGAGGCCGTCACGACGGCGGACCATCGGAAGGATCTTGAGGAAAGTGAGCAACTTGGCAAGGATAGGATTCTCGAAGAGATCCGCCCTGGCACCGAACACGGTAGGAGTCTTGCGTGTGCGCAGGATCAGCATCGCGTCCATCAAAGCATTGCTGTGGTTGGGGGCAAGGATGACGGATCCATCCTTGGGAATACTTTCCAGGCCGGTGACCTGGATCTTACGGTAGGAAAGCCAGGTACACAGGTCTCCGTGGAAACGTACCATGCGGTATCTGCGGCCATTGCGATGGATGCGCGTGCGCCTTCTCTTCTTGGGTTCTTCCATATTGCAGGTATTATTAAAAAACAATGCCGGTGGGCAAAGGCCCACCGACACAGGATATTATTCTGATTCTCCGGTATTGTCCGGACGCATCACGATCTCGATGAGGTTGCCATCGGCAAGGAACTTAGCTGCCAGGGCCTTGATCTTCTCGGGAGTCAGGGTCTTGAGAGCGGCCTCATGGTCCTTGTCGTAGTCGATACCGTAGTCATACCATTCCTTGATACGCATTCTCCAATAATTGTTGTTGATGCGCAGTTCGGGGATATTCTTTTCGAGATTCTTGACGGTCTTGTCGAACTGCTCGGCGGTGGGACCGTTCTCGGCGATGCCGCGGATACCATCGGCGGCTAGCTTACGGAGTTTGTCGGCGGAAGGCGGGTTGGTCTGGAAGACCACCTGCATCATACCGAACTCCTTCGGCTCACGGGCGAGCTGGACAGCCACGCTGGCGCCATAGGTGCCACCCTCATCCTCGCGGAGCGTCTCGACATAGAGCATATTGAGGATATACTCAAGTGCCTGGTAGGTGAGGTCGTTCTCGACAGAATACTTGTCATCCATACGGTAGATCTGGGCGACAGTGGTCATAGGCGTCTGCATATCGACGGCGAAATCGTTGAGGACGTTCTTGCGGGTAAGGTCCTCGTTCCTGTCGATCCACTTGGGAGCCTTCTTGCCCTTCGGCAGGCTGCCTACATACTTCTCGATCAAAGGCTTCACCTCATTGAGGTCGAAGTCGCCGACCATGATCATCGTTGAGCCCGCGGCATCCTTGTACAATCCACGGATGACACGCTCGATGGTCTCGAGGCTGGCCTTGTCAAGGACTTCCTCGCTGATCAGGACATTGCGGGGATTGTTGTCGTAAGCTGTGCCTATAAGCTCTTTCTGGAGCTTGTAGTTAGGCTGGCTGACAAAGTTCGGAAGGATGGCGCGGAGGGTCTGCTCAGCCTGGTCAAATGCGTCCTTGTCGAAACGGGGATCGGTATAATTGAGGTAGAGCAGCTGGAGAGCCGTCTCAAGGTCTTTGCGGGTAGAGGATCCGGCGACACCGGTATTGAGCCCGGTGAGATTGGTACTGACCGAGCACTGCTTTCCGGCGAGCATCTTGCTGACAGTGGAAGCCGGGAACTGTGACACACCGTTGTAGCTTGTGAACATCGAGTAGAGGTTGTCCTCGAACGAGGGCAGGTCGGCTGTCTCGATCAGGCTGGTTCCACCCATCTTGTAAAGCATGAAGCTGATGCGGTCCTTTTCGTAGTCAGTGGGCAGGAGTACGACCTTGACGCCATTCTTCAGCGTCCACTCGGTAGCTCCATAGATGGTGCTCTTGCTCTTCTTGACCTTCGAACCCTTCAGTGTGGAAGGATCGAGGAATTCGGTGGCTATGGCCTCGGCGGCCGTAGCTTCGATCTCGGAGTTCTCCACTTCCTTGATGACAGAGAGCAGTTCAGACTCGGAAGGATGGGTGAGACCTTCCTTCTCGGGACCCTTGTACAGCACGACCATATTCTCAGAGGTGATCATCTGGGAGGCGAGCATGTTGAGGACCTCTGCGCTGATCTGGGGAAGGAGCATCTGGACCAGCTGATACTCAGTGGAAGGCTCCATATAGGCGTAGTTGTCGAAGAAATTGCTGATGAGGCCAGGGACGAAGTCGGCGTTCTTGCGGGTCTCGGCCCTCTTGGCACGGGTCTCATAGACCGACTCGATCTCGGTCTTGGCGCGGTTGACCTCGTCATCGGTGAAGCCGAAACGCTTCATCTTCTCGACCTCGGTGAGGAAGGCACGAAGACCGGTGAGAGCCTCACCGTCCTTTACGGCCACACCGCCGATTACAGCCTCGCAGGTCTCGCAGAGATTGCCCACCTGAAGGTCGGCAGCGAAGAACGGTGCACCGGGCTTGGAGACGATCTCATCGAAACGCTCGGTCATGATCTGGGAAACGACGTCGATAACGAGGTCCAGGAGCATGCCCTGGGCAGTGTTGTTGATCTCCTCGGGACGGCCGTCGCTCTTCCAGAGGACCTCGAGCTGGGTGCTGGTGACCTCGGGATCAGTGAGTACAGCAGCAATAGGCTCCTCGTTGCCGGGAATCATGATGACATCCTTTGCCTTGGGATTCTCAGCGGCGGGAATGTCGGCGAAGATAGCCTTGATCTTCTGCTCGACAGCATCGACATCGACATCACCGACCACGATAACGGCCTGCATGTCAGGACGGTACCAGGTCTGGTAGAAATTCACCAGGCTTTCGGGCTTGAAGTTCTGCAGGCTCTCGAGCTGGCCGATGAGGGTGCACTCGCCGTATTTGGTGTCACCATAGTAATAAGGCAGGGACTTCTCATGCAGACGCCAGGAGGCATTGCGGCGTGCGCGGCGCTCCTCGATGATGACTCCGCGCTCCTTGTCGACCTCCTCCGGGTCGTTGGTCACGAAATGGGAATAATCGTGAAGGATGAGGAGGCAGGTGTCGACGACGGTCTCACGGATAAGAGGAATGTTGTTCAGCATGTACTGGGTCTCCTCCACTCCGGTGGAAGCATTGACATTGCCGCCGAAGGAGGCGCCGATGCTCTCGAGCCAGTTGAGGATCCCCTTGCCGGGGAAATTCTTGGTACCGTTGAAGCACATGTGCTCGAGGAAATGGGCCAGACCGTCCTGGTCGGGAGTCTCCTGGATAGCGCCGACATTGGTGGCGAGATAGAACTCTGCACGCTGCTCCGGCTTGTCGTTATGACGGATATAGTAAGTCAGTCCGTTGTCTAGCTTGCCCTGACGGACAGCAGGATCGTTGGGAAGCGCCTGCATCTGCTGCGCAGCTGCAAAAGGCATGGCCGCAAACAGAAGGGCGGCAAACAAAACAAGTCTTTTCATGTTCAATCCAATTGATACATATTTAAAATCTGACAAATTTAACAATAAATGGTGATTATTCCGCAAAACAGACTTATCTTTGATTAACCATAAGAAAGGCTTATCATGTTTGAAGACTCAAGGATCAACATCTTCATGGCAGTATGTGAAGAATGCAGCTTCACCAAGGCCGCGAAAAGGCTGGGCGTAAGCCAGCCTGCGGTCAGCCAGAACATAGCGGAAATTGAAAAGGGCGTAGGCGTCAAATTGTTTACCAGGGACAGGAATGCGGTGGCCCTCACCGAAGAAGGCAAACGCTTCAAGGAGTTCGCAGAACAGATCGTTTACTGGTACGGGTCTGCGACTGATGCCTTCAAGGAGACAACGGTGAGCAGGGTTGTTCGCGGTGAACGCAACAAGAAAGACCTGCATATCGGCATAAGCGATGATTATCGGTGTTTCCTCGTACCCCAAGGCTCCCCTGAAGTCGACATCGACATCGAAAGCCTCGACGGAGGGGGCATGAGCGTCAAGGTTATACAAAAAATGACGGAGCCCGGAGGCTCCGCCAATGTACTTTTCTGAAATCTGCCGCTACTCTGCTTCGATGGCGCCCATGGGGCAGGCATCCGCACAAGCTCCGCAGTCGATGCACATATCCGGATTGATGCTGTAGACATCTCCCTCGGAGATGGCGCCCTGAGGGCACTCCGACTGGCAGGAACCGCAAGCTACACAGATGTCAGGATTGATTTTGTGTGCCATAGTGCTGTCAATTTTAGTTAACGATTCCGCTTTATTCAAATTCAGTGCCGCAAATGTATGCGATTTAATTGGATTTATCAAATGATTGGAAAGATTTTTGTTATTACCTTTGCATCATGAAAAGAACTATTTCCATACTTGCCGCATTTGCCGTCTTTTTCCTCTCGACGGCGGTTGCCTTTGCCCAGGACGAAAGTTCCGTCTCGTTGGACAAGAGTGTCCACGACTTTGGTGACATCTACACCGATCAGGGGCCTGTGTCCTGCACCTTCACGTTCACGAATAACGGCTCGAAACCCATCCTCCTGCTCAGCGTGGTAGCATCCTGCGGATGTACGGATGTCGACTGGACACGAGAGCCTATCCAGCCCGGAAAGAAAGGAACCGTACAGGCCACTTTCGACAACAACGACGGTCCCTACCCCTTCGACAAGACCGTCACCGTATACGTTTCCGACATCAAGAAGCCATACGTCCTGCACCTGCGTGGATCCGCCCATGAGAACGCCAGACCCCTCACGGAGACTTATTCCCTCAAGATCGGCAACATGGGTGTCAAGACACTTGAGAACAAGATCGGGAACCTCTCGCAGAGAGAGACCAAGAGCGGTAACATCGTCATCGCCAACGTCGGCATCACCCCGATGAAAGTCGAGTTCGAGGATGTCTCCGACGGCCTCACCCTGAATGTCTACCCCAACCCGGTTCCGGCCAAGAGCGTGGCCAACCTCACGTACAGCATCAAGGCCAGCAGGGAGCGTTGGGGCAAGAACTGGTACTATGCGACTCCCGTCATTGACGGCCGCCGTTACAAGGCTATAGGAAAGCTGCCAGCCAAGGAGAAGGAGGAAGGCACGGAGCATTTCTACTCCGAGCCCAACACCCGTGTAGGCATCGGCAAGAGCGAAATAGCCTTCTGGGCAGTGACCAAGGAGAACTTCGCCACCCTCCCTACCGACTACAAGAACGATATGGCCAACCCCACTTTTACCAAGAGCACCGTGAGTTTCGGCAAGCTCGCTTCCGGAGCCAAGACTACCCTTACCTTCGAATATACCAACAAGGGCAAGATGGACTCGGAGTTCTTCAAGCTTGACGCCGACTGCAGCAATGTCAAGGTCAAGGAAATGGAGAAGACCGCTCCCGGCAAGAAAGGCAAGATCGTTGTCGAGCTCGACACCAAGGGCATGCCCAAGGGAGAGAACATCATCGCCCTCAACCTCTTCACAAACTCCCCTTTCAGGCCGGTGATATCCTTGCAGATAGCGGGCACGATCCAATAATTTTTGTATATTTGCGGAAATTTCGCAGATAACACTATGGCCAATACCCCTGTCACCAACTACACTGACGACAACATAAAAACCATTGAAGGCGTCGAGCATATCCGGCTTCGTCCGGGCATGTACATCGGCCGCCTCGGTGACGGAAGCAAGGAAGGTGACGGCATCTATGTCCTCCTGAAGGAGATCGTGGACAACTCCATAGACGAGTATGCCATGGGCTTCGGCAAGCAGGTCCAGATCAACATCGAAAACGACGAGGTCTCCGTGCGCGACTTCGGACGCGGCATTCCCCTCGACTCAGTCATCAAGGCCACAAGCATCCTCAACACCGGAGGCAAGTTCGACGACAAGGCTTTCAAGAAGTCCGTCGGTCTGAACGGCGTGGGAACAAAGGCCGTCAACGCCCTCTCGGAGACATTCTATGTCTGCTCATTCCGCGACGGCGAGACTTCCTGGGCCCGTTTCGAGCGCGGGGAGCTCAAGGACAGCGGCCGCGGAGAGACTAAGGAGAAGAACGGCACCCTGGTCGTGTTCAAGCCGGATTCCATGATGTTCAGCAAGTTCAGCTACAACATGGACTATGTCCGGACGATGGTCAAGAACTACTCCTATCTGAAGAAAGGCCTTACCCTCGTATTCAACGGCGAATCATACAAGTCCGAGAACGGACTCCTCGACCTTGTGAACGAGAACCTCTCCGAGGCTCCGCTCTACCCTCCCATCCACCTCGAGGGCGAGGACATAGAGATAGTCCTCTCGCACGGCAACGCCTATGGCGAGAACATCTCTTCCTTCGTCAACGGCCAGAACACCCGCGACGGGGGCACGCATCTCGCCGCCTACCGCGAGGCTGTCGCCAAGACGCTCAAGGAGTTCTTCAAGAAGAACTACGATCCGGTGGATTGCCGCCAGGGCATAGTCGGAGCCATCAGCATCCAGATCCAGGAGCCCAATTTCGAGGGCCAGACCAAGACCAAGCTCGGCTCCACATACATGTGGGAGAAGCAGGTCAAGGGCAAGGACGGAGTGCTGACGACCGACATTGGCCCGACCATCCGCAGCTTCGTCAACGACTTCATTTCGAAGAACCTCAACAACTACCTCACCATCCACAAGGAGCTCCAGCCCGTCATCGAGGAGAAGATCAAGGCTTCCCAGAAGGAGCGTGAGGAGATATCCAGCATCCAGAAAAAGACCCGCGAACGCAATAAGAGGGCCAATGTCTACAACCGCAAACTGCGCGACTGCCGTTTCCATTTCAATGACAAGGTGACGGAGAAGACCGCTGACGATATCGAGAAGTCCAGCATATTCATCACGGAGGGTGATTCCGCAAGCGGAACCATCACCAAGGTGCGCAACGCCAACAACCAGGCCGTGTTCAGCCTGCGCGGAAAGCCTATCAACTGCTACAAGGAAAGCCGCAAGAAGGTGGCTGAGAACGAAGAGCTTAACCTCCTCATTTCGGCTCTGGGTGTCGAGGATGACCTCGAGAACCTCCGCTACAACAACATCATAGTTGCGACGGATGCGGATGACGACGGCATGCACATCCGCATGCTCGTGCTCACCTTCATCATGAAGTACTATCCCGACCTGATCCGCAGGGGACACGTCCATATCCTTCAGACTCCCCTCTTCCGCGTCAGGAACAAGAAGGCCACGAAGTACTGCTATTCGATCGACGAGAAGGAAGCCGCAGTCAAGGAGCTGAAGACCGGTGTCGAGATCACCCGTTTCAAGGGTCTCGGCGAGATCTCCTCCAGCGAATTCGTGGATTTCATAGGCGAGAACATGAGGCTGGATCCCGTCAAGCTCTCTGACGAGGAGTCCATCTCCGACATCATGTCTTTCTACATGGGAGACAACACGATAGAGCGCCAGAACTTCATCCGCGAAAACCTCCGCTCAGAGGAGGAGCTGGAGGATGTCAACATCTGACGCCCCTAGGATAAAAAGATTTGGTTTTCACCGAAATAAACCCTATATTTGCAGCCCTTTGCGGATTTTACGATCCGACAAGGGCTGTAAAGTTTTATTAAATCATTAATTTCCAACAAGATGTTGAAACAGTACGAAACCGTATTCATTGCAACTCCCGTTTTGTCTGATGTTCAGATGAAGGATGCGGTTGCCAAGTACACCGATCTCATCAAGGCCAATGGAGGTGAGGTTGTGTACGAAGAGGACTGGGGTCTCAAGCAGCTTGCTTACTCCATCCAGCACAAGACATCAGGATTCTACTACCTGATCGAATTCAAGGCCGAGCCCGAGTTCGTGGCCACCCTCGAGACCCAGTATCGCCGTGACGAGCGGATCCTCCGCTACCTCACCGTGGCTCTCGACAAGAACGCCGCCGCTTACGCCGAGAAGAGAAGGAACAACAAACTCAACCCCAAGGCCGCTCCCGTAGAGGAGGAGGCTCCCAAGGCTGAGGAAGAAACCGTAACCGAAGAATAAACAGGAGGAATCATTATGGCACAGAACAACAACAATGGTGAGATCCGCTATCTGAACCCTCCTACCGTAGAGGTTCGCAAGAAGAAGTATTGCCGCTTCAAGAAGGCCGGCATCAAGTATGTCGATTACAAGGACGCCGAGTTCCTCAAGAAGTTCCTCAACGAGCAGGGCAAGATCCTCCCCCGCCGCATCACCGGCACTTCCCTCAAGTTCCAGAGAAAGGTCGCCCAGGCCATCAAGCGCGCCCGTTCGATCGCTCTGCTTCCTTATGTTACTGACCTCCTTAAATAATTGAGAGTTATGAAGATCATTTTGAAGAAAGACGTTGCGAATCTCGGCGAGGCCGGTGAAATCGTAGAAGTTAAAACTGGTTACGCTCTCAATTACCTCGTTCCCCAGGGATTCGCCATCATCGGCACTCCCTCCGCCATCAGGCAGCACGAGGAGACCATCCGCCAGCGCGCACACAAGGAAGCCAAGAACATCGCCGAGGCCCAGGCCTACGCTGAGAAGATCGCTTCTTCCCTCGTCAAGATCCCTGTAAAGGTCAACGAGGATGGCAAGATCTACGGTTCCGTCACTCCCGCCCAGGTGGCTGACGCTCTCGTCGCCGCCGGTTTCGAGGTTGACAAGAAGAACATCGAGATTGTCTCCGAAGAAGTCAAGGAGCTTGGTGTTTACGATGCAAAGGTCAAGTGCTACAAGGGCGTTTTCGCCGACCTCAAGTTCGAGGCTGTCGCCGCCGAGTAATCACTTGCCAGCATAGAATGAAAAATCCGACCCCGAACGGGGCCGGATTTTTTTGTCCATATCAGGGAAACTCTATGCCGTGGCGGCCTCGAGCTTCTTGAGGAAGGAGAACATCACTACGCCCGAGATGACGCAGAGGGCCATGAGGACGGTCCAGTTGACCCAGAGCGGAACATTGTTCCAGAGCATCGAAGGGATGGAGCTCAGATAGTTACCTATGGCGGTGGCAGCGAACCAGCAGCCCATCATGAGACCCTTGTACTTCGGAGGAGCGACCTTGGACACGAAGGAAATACCCATCGGGCTGAGCAGCAGCTCGGCGAAGGTCAGGACGAGGTACGTGCTGATGAGGTAGGTCGGAACGACCGGATCAGGGGAAACGCCGCCGACAGCTGTCAGTGTCGAAGGAGCGGGCTGTCCATTGGAAGCAGCCAGCATGATGAGGTAGCCGAGGGCGGCCACGAACATTCCGAGTCCGATCTTCTTGGGAGCGGAAGGCTCCTTGCCCTTGTTGGCCAGGGCTCCGAACAGGGCCATGGAAACAGGAGTGAGGGCTACGACGAAGAAAGGATTGAACTGCTGGAACTGCTGAGGAAGGATGTGCAGGGTCGGGGCCATGCCCTTGTAGATAGCGAATGCGCCACCCCAAAGCAGTACTGTAACTAAACCGCAGAGCCATTTTCCCTTGGACGTCTCGGACTGGAAAGCACCGAACAGGGTATAGACCGAAACGGCGATCAGGAACAGAGGCCAGATGTTGAAACCGATGCGGAGCGGTCCCGAAACGGTATCCTGGGTGTAGTCACGCGCGAAATATGTCAGCGAGGAGCCGTTCTGGTGGAAGGCCATCCAGAAGAAGATAACCACCGCGAACACGAAGATGAGGGCGACGATGCGGTCCTTGGTCTGCTTCGGAGTAAGCTCGACGACATTCTCATTGGAGGCGGCAGCCTGCTTGGCATTGACATCGGTATGCTTGAACCACGAACGGAAACCGAAATAAATGGCCATCGAGAAGATAAGGGAGACGCATGCAACTGCGAAACCGAGGTTGTAAGCAGTCGAGAGATGGTTGATATAGTACTGGCTGAAGTCAGTCAGACTCATGGCAGCGACATCGGAGCCTGGCATCATCGCCTGGAGGCCCTGAAGTGCGGAAGGGTCCTGGAGAGTCCCGTCGAGGCACTGGTGCGCAAGGGCGGGGATGTCGGCCTTGTAGATGAGGCCGGACTTGGCAAGGTGGCTGTTGGTAAGCGCGGTAGCGGCGGTAGGGGCGAACATGGCGCCTACGTTGATGGCCATGTAGAAGAGGCTGAAGCCGGAATCGCGCTTGGCGCTGAACTTGGGATCGTCATAGAGGTTGCCGGTCATCACCTGGAGGTTGCCCTTGAAAAGGCCAGTACCGACGGCGATGAGCAGCAGGGCGCCGATCATCATCGCCAGGGCAAGGCCGCGGTTGGCGAAGGCGTCGGTAGGGATAGCCAGCAGGAGGTATCCAAGGAACATCACCGAAACGCCGGTGACGACGCACTTGCCGAAACCGATCTTGTCAGCGAGCCATCCGCCGAGAACCGGCATGAAATAGACCGCTGCCAGGAAAATGGCATAGAACTGACCCGCCGCAGCGGCGGTGAAGCCGAACTTCGCCTGCAGGAACAGGAGGAAGATGGCCAGCATGGTGTAATAGCCGAAGCGCTCGCCGGTATTGGCTAACGCGAGGGCATACAAACCTTTGGGTTGTCCTTTGAACATATACTAGATAGTTTTAAATGATATTATCATTATGTGCAGTTACACAAAGATAATTATTTTTGGTATATTTGTCAAAATGGACGCGACAGTGATGAAGAAAATACGCGCACATATCGTCACGGGGTGCATTCGGCTTCTGGCCTTTTTGCCGCTCAAAGTCCATTATGCGTTGTGCGGATGCCTGGCGTGGCTGATGCGCAGCGTCGTGCGCTACAGGAGGAAGGTCGTTGAGACCAATCTCCTGCACTCCTTTCCGGACAGGAGTCCGGAGGAGCGCAAAGAGATACTGAAGGGCTTCTACAGGCATTTCGGGGAGATCATAGCCGAGGCTGTCTGGTTCGGAGGCACGCGCTCCAAGGAGCGCCTCCGCCGGCAGGGACTCTGCGAGTTCGCCGGCCTGGAGGAGCACCGCAAGGAACTGGAAGGGACGAAAGGCGTGATGTACCTGACATCGCACTGCGGCAACTGGGAGCTCTACGGAGGATGGTTCCAGTACGCGCCACAGGGCTCGCTCCCCTACCGCGAGGACGAGGTCATCGTACCGTACAAGCGTCTGAGCAGCGACGTCTGGGAAGATGTGATGACCCGCAACCGTTTCTGGCCCATGGAAGGGTTCGAGGGCTACGTCGAATCCCGCAATGTGTTGCGCTACACGCTGGAGCACAAAGACAGGCGGGTGTTCCTCTTCAACACCGACCAGTACCCTTATCGTGGCGCACGTGGACACGAGGTGCAGGACTTCCTGCACCAGCGCACCATGGCTATGACAGGAGGCGCTGCCATCGCCTGCAAGTTTGGTCTTGCGGTCATGTTCACCCGTTTCGAGAGGGTCTCGAAAGGGCACTACCGGATGAGTTTCAGGACCATTGCAAGGGATGCGTCGAAGATGACGCCCGCCGAGATCACGGACCGCTACTACGCAATGCTTCAGGAGGACATCGAGGCACAGCCCTCGAACTACCTCTGGAGCCACAAGAGATGGAAGGACCTTTATGACTACAAATAACCGACATAAAACACTAACAAAATGACTATCAAAGATTTGGAACCTAAAGTCGTGTGGAATAACTTCTATCAGATCACACGCATCCCACGCCCTTCGAAACACGAAGAGAAGATCCGCAAATACCTCCTTGACTGGGGCAAGTCCAAAGGATTCGAGACTTTCGCCGACAAGACCGGCAACGTCATCATCCGCGTCCCGGCCACTCCCGGATTCGAGGACCGCAAGGGCGTCATACTCCAGGGACACATGGACATGGTCCCGCAGAAGAATGCCGATACAGTACATGATTTCGAAAAGGATCCCATCGAGACCTGGGTTGACGGAGAGTGGCTCCGCGCCAAAGGCACCACGCTGGGAGCGGACAACGGCCTCGGCGTAGCAATGGGCCTCTCCGTACTCGAGGACCCGTCCGTAAAGCACGGACCGGTCGAGGTGCTCGTCACCTATGACGAGGAAACGGGCATGACCGGCGCACGCGCGCTCGAGCCCGGCATCCTCAAGGGCGACATCCTCATCAACCTCGACTCCGAGACCGAGGGCGAGCTCTATGTCGGCTGCGCAGGCGGCCTCGATGCAGTGGCATCGGCCACTTACGAGCCGCAGCCCTGGCCCGAGAAGGGCTATGCCTGCTACGAGCTGGCCGTCAAGGGCTGCCAGGGCGGACATTCCGGCATGGACATCATTCTTTGCCGCGCCAATGCCAACAAAGTGGCGGCCCGCGTGCTTCTGCCGCTCCTCCGCGACTGCGGAGTGAAACTCATCGACCTCGAGGGCGGCACCCTGCGCAACGCGATTCCCCGCGAGGCATTCGCTACGCTCTACGTCCCCGAAGACGGGATCGCCAAGGCCCAGGCCGTCATCGACAAGGTGGCTGCCGAAGTCAAGAACGAGCACGCCGTCACCGATCCCGGCATGGAGTTCATCTTCAAGCCTTACGAGTGCAAGGACGGCGAGTGCTGCGACCACGGCGACGACTGCAAGTATGTGCCGGAGGCAGATGCTCTCCGCTTCATTCGCGCCGTCCTCGCATGCCCTGACGGCGTGGACCGCATGAGCGACGCCATGCCCGGCCTTGTCGAGACATCCAACAACCTCGCGATGGTCAGGATCGAGAAGGGCAAGTTCTCCGTGATCACCCTGATGCGCAGTTCCGTGGACTCCGGCAAGGAGTTCCTCGCCACCAAGCTCGAATCCGTATTCGAGCTCGCCGGCGCCAAGGTCAAGTTCGAGGGAGGTTATTCCGGCTGGGCTCCGAACAACGCCTCTCCGATCCTCCATACCATGAAGAAGGTCTACAAGGACCTCTACGGCAAGGAGCCTCTGGTCATGGCCATTCACGCAGGTCTCGAATGCGGTATTCTCGGAGGCATATATCCCGACTGGGACATGGTCTCCTGCGGCCCCACCCTTCTGAGCCCCCACTCCCCCGACGAGCGGGCCAACATCCCTTCTGTGCAGAAGGCCTGGGACTTCCTCAAGGCTGTCCTGGAGAACATCCCCGTAAAATAAAAGATGAAAGAATCCGTCAAGCAGCAGCTCATCGAGTGGGCTGAGAAATACAACGATCCGGTATACTTCCAGGAGGACCCCGTCATGTTCCCGCGCAAGTTCGCGCAGGACATGGCGGAGGGCCGGGCCGTGCTTCAGGACGTAGAGATCGCGGCGCTCTTCGCCGCGCATTTCGCCTGGGGCAGGCGCGAGATGATCGTGCGCGACTGCAACCGCCTCTTCGAGGAGATGCAGTGGCGCCCCTTCGACTACGTCAAGGCCGGTGACTGGCGCGACGAGGATGCCAGCATCCACCGCACTACCAAGTGGAGTGATGTCGCCAGGATATGCAAACGACTGAAAGAGTGGTACTTCTGGCACGGATCGCTGGAGCCTCTGACACAGGATGAACTCCGCACAACCATCTTCCGCCAGAAGTCCGACCCGAAGGCTCCGAACAAGAAGATCAACATGATGCGGCGCTGGATGGTCCGCGACGACGGAAAGGTAGACCTCGGGCTCTGGAAGAAAACCAGCAAGACCGACCTCATCATTCCGCTGGACGTGCACGTCTATGCCAGGGCCGTTGCATGCGGCCTGACCAGGCGCAAGCAAAAGGACCTCCGTACCGCCCTGGAGATCACGGACTCGTTCCGCGGGATATTCCCAGACGATCCGTGCCTCGGCGACTTCGCCCTGTTCGGATACGACATCGACAAGGAAAAGGATGCCTAGGCTCTTCATCATAGCGGGGTGCAACGGCTCCGGCAAAACCACTGCCTCGTACTCGGTCCTGCCGGAAATGCTCGAGTGTACGCAGTACGTGAACTCCGACGAGTTCGCCAAGAGCATCGCGCCCTTCGACCCCGACTCGGCTTCCGTCTCCGCGGGCCGTTACATGCTGATGAGGATCAAGTACCTCTTCGACAGGAAAGAGGATTTCTGTATCGAGAGCACCCTGGCTACGCGTTCGCTACTCAGGATGCTGCTCGAGGCCAAGTCCAACGGCTATACCGTCACCCTCATCTACCTGTGGCTGAATTCACCGGAACTCGCCATAGCGCGCGTACACGACAGGGTTCTCGCCGGAGGGCACAATACACCTGAGCCCATCATACGCCGAAGGTATCTGATGGGGCTCAAGTATTTTTTCGACGAGTACATTCCAGAGTGCGACCGCTGGATATTGGCGGACAATTCCAAGACTCCCTTCACGGTCATTGCCGAAGGGAGCAAGGACATAGTCCATATCAAGGACAGCGAGAAATACGAACTTACGTGGGCCATAGCCCATCCGGAAATGGCCGCGGAAGGACAAGACAAGGACGATGATCAACGATAAACGATACTATCTCGATACATTCCGGGTTACGGAAGACGACTTGAGGTCGCTCGCAGCCGAAGGGCTGAGGAGCGGCGGAGACTTCTGCGACCTGTTCTTCGAGAACACATCATACCGTGATATCCTGCTGAGGGACGGAGAAGTCTCATCGGGAGGCTTCCACATCGACTACGGAGTAGGTATCCGTGTGCTTTGCGGCGAGAAGACCGGCTATGCGTACTCGGAGAGTACGGATCCGGCCTCGATGCGGGCCGCGGCCCGCGCGGCGGCGGCCATCACCGCCGGCTGCGCCGTCGGCGGCGACCGCCGCACCAGCGACCACCGGCATTTCGGCCGGCCCAATCCCGCCGCGGACCGCTACCCCATGCAGATGGATTGGCGCACTGCCGACATATCCGCTCATCTTCCTCTGCTTCAGAAGCTTGAAAGCCTAATCCGGGCCAAGGATACTCGCGTTGTCAAGGTCATTGCCATGCTCTCCTCACAGGTAAGCGACATCCTGATGTTCAACTCCTTCGAAGAGATGAAGTACGACACGCGCCCGATGGGAAGCCTCGTAGCTTCCGTCGTTTTCAGCCAGGAGGGTGCCGTAGAGACCAAATCCGTCTCGCGCAGTTTCCGCATGGGGGCAGAGATGCTGACGGACGTATTGCTGGAGGAGCTTGCCGGTCAGGCCGTTGAAGGCATCGACGAACGCTTCGCTGCCCGTCGTCCGAAAGGCGGCAAGATGCCCGTGGTGATGGGCGCAGGAGCCTCCGGCATCCTGCTCCATGAAGCCATGGGACATGCTTTCGAGGCGGACTTCAACCGCAAGGGACAGTCGGTATTCTCCGACAAGATGGGCAGCAGGATATGCCGCAAGGGCATAACCATCGTCGATGACGGCACCATACGCGGTAATCGCGGTGCTGTCAATTTCGACGACGAAGGAGTGCCCGGTCAATATACGGTGATGGTGGAGGACGGCGTGCTGACATCCTACCTGCACGACCGCATCAGCGCGAAGTTCTATGGAGTCGCCCCCACCGGTAACGGGCGGCGCGAATCATTCCGCTACAATCCCATCCCGAGGATGAGGGCTACCTACATGGAGAGTGGCGAAGGCACCGCCGCTGACATCATCGCATCGGTCAAGAAGGGCATTTTCGTCGACCAGTTCGCCAACGGACAGGTCAAGATAGGCGAAGGCGACTTCACCTTCTATGTCAAGAGCGGATTCCTCATCGAGGACGGCCGCCTTACTATGCCCGTGAAAGACGTGAATATCATCGGCAACGGCCCGCAGGCCCTTGCGGACATCGAAGCCGTGGCCGATGACCTCAAGATAGACGACGGCACATGGACTTGCGGCAAGGAGCAGAGTGTTCCCGTTTCCTGCGGCATCCCTACCGTGCTTGTAAACAACCTGACAGTGGGAGGAGAATGATGGACTACAGACTTACCGATCAAGAGATCGCCCTGGCCGGGAAATGCCTGGAAAGAGCTCTCGCAAAGGGAGCTCAGAAAGCCCGCGTGACTCTCAACAAGAGCTGCATGGATCTCATCGGCACACTCAACGGAGAGGTCGACAAGGTGACGCACTGCCTCGACAGGTCCATCAGTATAGCACTCTTCGTGGACGGCAAATATGGCAGCTTCTCCATCAACAAGCTTGAGGACAGCGCCTTGGAAGATTTCATAGACAAGGCTTTGGACACAGCGCGCCTGCTGGCGGAGGACCCTTGCAGGGACCTTCCGGCACCAGGGCGCACGGCAAAGGATGCCGAGAAAGGTACCGAGCTCGGATTGTTCGACGCGGCGAGTCTGGATATGGACGCCGGAAAACGTCTCGACATTGCCCTCGGAGCATCGATCTTCAAGACTACGGAAGCGACTTCCACCTGGATACTCGTCTCTGAGGAAGCGGAGTATTCCGACAGCGTTTTCGACACGCTGGTTTTGGATACGCAAGGGCTGTGCTGCCGCCATACCGAGTCGTCGTTCGAGTACGGTGTGGAAATGACCGTGAAGGATACCGACGGCAACAAATACAGCGGCTACTGGTGGAACTCCACGCCAAGGCTGGCCGAGCTCGGCGCGGAGCGCATCTGCGCCGTAGCGCTCGAGCGCGCAGTGGCGCAGATCGGCCCCCAGACCCTTCCGAGCGGCAAGTACCGCTGCGTCATCGACAGTGAATGCGCCTCCAGGCTGGTCACTCCCCTGCTGAGCGCGCTCGGAGGATACGCCTTGCAGCAGAACAACAGTTTCCTATTGGATACTCTCGGCAAGAAAGTGTTCAACGAAGGGATGACCATAATGGACGCCTGCCGCCGTCCCGGCGAGAGCGGCTCGCGCCTTTTCGACTCCGAGGGAGTCGCCACGCGCGAGCGCGCCATCATAGAGAACGGTGTGGTAAAGGAGTATTTCATCAATACTTACATGGCCGCAAAGATGCAGATGGACCCTACGGTCGAGGACGCCATACGCCCGATGGTCATGCCATGGCCACGTAAGGGCCTGGACCGCGCATCAATCATTTCCATGTGCGTCGAAGGCATACTCGTGACCGGCTTCAATGGAGGTAATTCCAACTCCGCGACCGGAGACTACTCCTTCGGCATCGAGGGCTTCGCCTTCAAGGACGGAAAGATAACCCGTCCGGTCAGGGAGATGCTCATGACTGGCAACCTCGTCACCCTCTGGAACGGCCTTCTGGCCGCCGGAGACGATGCAAGGCCTTGCAAATCAAAACTTATTCCTACCTTAGCATTTGAAAACGTTGATTTCTCAGGAGAATAGACAGAATGAAGATTGAATCGATGAAAGTCGTGGCGATAAGCTACGAAGTAGAAGTGGAAGGCGAAGTGGTCGACAACGCCACCAGCGAAAAGCCCCTGGACTACATCCAGGGCATGAGGATGATCATACCCAAGCTTGAAGCCGAGCTGGAGGGCAAGGAGGAAGGAGAGGTGTTCAGCTGCATCATCCCGCCGGAGGAAGCATACGGAGATTATGACCTGTCCAAGGTTTTCGACATACCCAAGAGCTCGTTCGAAGTCAACGGCAAGTTGCGCGATGACCTCCTCGAGGCCGGGAAATTCATCCCTATGCTCAATTCCGCGGGCGAGGTCTGCCACGGTATGGTCGTAGCTGTAAAGGACGACAAGGTGACCATGGACTTCAACGCTCCCATGGCCGGCAAGACGCTGCACTTCACTGGAAAGGTCATCTCAGTACGCGACGCCACCGAGAAAGAACTGACCGAAGGCCTCCACGGCGAATTCCTTCCTAAAGAAGGCTGCCATTGCCACGGTGGAGGATGCCACGGACATCATGGAGACGGCGAAGGCTGCTGCCACGGTGAAGGCCATCACGAAGGCTGCTGCCACCACAAAGAAGGATAGATGAAAACTTCTGTCGTCATACTCAACTGGAACACAAAGGATTACCTGGAGAGATTCCTCCCCGGCCTGATCGACAGTGTCCGTGACGAGGACGCTGAGGTGATAGTAGCAGACAGCGCCTCCACCGACGGGTCGATGGAGATGATGCGCGAGCGGTTTCCCCGGGTCCGGAGGATCGAGCTTGACGACAACTATGGTTTTACAGGCGGTTACAACCGCGCCTTTGAGCAGATCGATGCTGAGTATTACGTGCTCATCAACTCCGACATCGAAGTGACGCCAGGATGGCTCGCGCCGCTGACCGCCTGGATGGATGCCCATCCGGACTGCGGCGCATGCGCTCCGAAGCTGCGGTCCTGGCAGGACCGCGGGCGCTTCGAGTACGCCGGCGCCGCCGGAGGCCGGATAGACCGCTGGGGCTACCCTTTCTGCAGGGGAAGGATACTCTCCCGCACTGAAGAGGACCACGGCCAGTACGATACGCCGGCAGACGTGTTCTGGGCCACCGGAGCCTGCCTGATGACGCGAAGCGTCCTCTGGCGCAGGCTCGGCGGGCTGGACAGCCGGTTTTTCGCCCACATGGAGGAGATCGACTACTGCTGGAGGCTCCAACTTGAAGGCTACAGGGTTTGCTGCATTCCGCAGTCAGTGGTCTACCACCTCGGCGGAGGCACGCTGCCCAAGAGTTCCCCTTGGAAACTGAAGCTCAATTTCCGCAACGGCCTCCTGCTGCTGGAGAACAATCTTGCCAGGACATTCGTGGCTCAGGAAGAACGTCCCCGGAAAGCCCTCAGGCATGCCAACAGGGTCATTTTCTGGAGGAAATGCCTGGACGGCTGCTCCGCTGCCGTATACCTGCTGAGCGGACGCAAGGACTGTTTCAAAGCAGTCCTGGAGGCGCACCGCGAAGCGCGGAGTCTGGTCTCAAGGCCGGATGTAGAAGCCCTGGCACGCCAGGGAAAGACTTCAGGCATTGCCGGCAGCTACGGCGGAAGCATTATCCTGGCATCGCTGTTGAAGGGAAAACGAGTATTCGACTATATTGAATCAAAGATGGTGTTATGAGAATAGTCATTGAAGGAGCCGGACAGGTGGGATCGCACCTGGCCAAGATGCTCAGCCGCGAGGCCAACGAGATCACGGTCATCGACAGCGATGCCAAGCGCCTGTCCCAGCTGACGGCCATCGCAGATGTCGTCGCAGTCCAGGGCATGCCCTCTTCCATCAAGGTGATGAGGGATGCAGGAGTCCCCGGATGCGACCTTTTCATCGCGGTCAATCCTTTCGTCCCGCAGGACGTCAACGTTGTCAGCGCCCTGCTAGCCAAGAAAATAGGAGCCAAGAAAGTCACGGCACGACTGGAAGACGAGGAGTTCCTCTCCCCTGAGAACAAACTGCTGTTCAAGGAGATGGGCCTCGACCTGATGTTCTTCCCCGAGAAGATCGCGGCGGAGGAGATTGCGGACCAGCTCAAGCATTCCGCATCCACCGACTCCATGGATTTCGCGCACGGAAAGCTCCAGATGGCCGTATTCAAGATCGAGGAGACCTCTCCGATGATCGACATGAAGCTCGGCGAATTCGTAGCCCAGACCTCGGCCGACGGGCTGCAGTTCCGCATCATTGCCATATCTCGCGGCGAGGACACCATCATCCCCAAGGTCGACACGCATTTCCGCTACCACGACCTCATTTTCACTATTGCCAAGCGCGAGGGTATGCCCCTGTTGATGAAGTACTTCGGCAAGAGCAACGTAGAGGTGGACCGCATTATGGTGCTAGGCGGAAGCGAGGTGGCCGAACAGCTTGCCAAGAACATCGCAAAACAGGTCAGCGAGATCAAGATCATAGAAAAGGACAAGGACCGCTGCCTCGAACTCATAGAGATGCTGCCTTCCAACGTCTCCGTAGTGCATGGCGACGGGCGCAATTCCGATTTCCTCGCAGAGGAGGGCATACGTTCATACGACGCCTTCGCGGCCGTCTGCGGAAGTGATGAGACCAATGTCCTGGCCTGCGTCGCCGCCAAGAAATTCGGCGTCGAACGTGTGATAGCCCAGGTCGAGAACGTCGAATACCTCCGTCTCGCCGAGGAGCTCGGTGTCGATACCGTCATCAACAAGAAGCTGCTCACGGCTGCCCGTATGCTCAAGTTCACCCTGAGCGGCAAGGCACGTACCATCAAGTACATGAGCGGAACCAAGGCGGAAGTCCTCGAGTATACCGTCGCACCGAACAGTGCCATCACCAAATGCGCCCTCAAGGACATGGGATTCCCCCGCAACGCCATCGTGGGCGGTGTCATCCGCGGCAGCGAATCCTTCATCGCCGTGGGCGACACTGTCATCGAGCCTTATGACAGGGTCGCGGTCTTCGCGTTGCCGGAGGCCGTCAAGGAAGTCGACAGATTCTTCAAGTAATGGCCTCCTACCTCCAGATCGAGAACATATCCAAGTCTTACGGTCCGAAGGTCCTCTTCGAGAATATCGGATTCAACATCAATGAGGGCGACAAGATCGCCCTCATTGCCCCGAACGGCACCGGAAAGACTTCACTGATGCGCATCCTCGCCGGAAAGGACAAGTCCGACTCCGGCGGGCGTATCATGTTCCTGCGGCAGATCCGCATCGCCTTTCTGGAGCAGGAATACGCCTTCGATCCGTCGAAGACCGTATTCAGGCAGATAATGGACGGATCCTTCGACTTCACGGAGAGCCTTGATGATGACCGTCTTTTCGAGTATGAACTGCGCGTGACACGCATCCTGACGGACTTCTCTCTCAGCGGGGACAGCATCATGGGCGACCTTTCCGGCGGAGAGGTCAAGCGAGTAGCATTGACGCAGATGCTCGCATCGGAGGCCGATTTCTTCATCATGGATGAGCCCACCAACCATCTCGACACGGACGCGATCGAGTATCTGGAGAGCTATCTGTCGCACTCGCGATGTACCCTGTTCATGGTCACTCACGACAGGTATTTCCTGGACAGGGTATGCAACACCGTGATGGAGCTGGACCACGGTGCCGTCTACATCTACAAGGGTGACTACGAGAACTATCTGGTCAAGCGCCAGGAACGCATCGACAACTACAACGCCGAGACGGACAAGGTCCGCAATGTCCTGCGCAGGGAACTGGAGTGGATACACGCCACGCCCTGCGCCCGTACCGGAAAGGCGAAGTACAGGATCAACGCCTTCCACGAGCTGAAGGACAGGGCGGAACAGGTCTATTCGACCAAGCAGGTGAGCATTGGCCCGGAAGTCGGGCAGGCTTCGCGGCTCGGCAGCAAGATCATCAACTGCAAGGACGTAAGTTTCTTCTACGAAGGAACTTGCTACCTGTCGCATTTCACATACAATTTCCAGCGTTACGAGAAGGTGGGCATTGTCGGGCGCAACGGAGTGGGCAAGAGCACCTTCATCAACCTGCTGACAGGAGACCTCTCCCCTTCCTCCGGAGAGATCGAACGCGGCGAGTCGCTGGCAGTCGGCTACTACCGCCAGGAGGGCATGTCGTTCGATGAGTCGCAGACTGTGCTCGAGACCGTCAACGACACCCGCCTGCTGGGACAGTTCCTGTTCACGCATGACATGCTGAACAACCGTATTTCACGGCTGTCAGGAGGCGAAAAGCGGCGTCTCTACCTGCTGACCATCCTGATGAAGCAGCCCAACCTCCTGATCCTTGACGAGCCCACGAACGACCTGGATATCGTGACGTTGAACATACTCGAGGAATACTTGCAGGAGTTCAAGGGGACGCTTGTCATCGTATCGCACGACAGGCATTTCCTCGACCGTCTGGTAGACCACCTGTTCGTTTTCTGCGGCGACGGCGTAGTCAAGGACTTCATCGGCGGCTACAGCGAGTACCGCAGCTTCATGAAGGACTACGAAGCCGCGCAGAAGAGCGCTGCCGAGGAGCAGAAGAAAGCCGCGACGGCGCGGGCGGTGCCGGCGGCGGAGCCGAAGCCCGTCCGGCGCCGGCTCACCTGGAAGGAGCAACGCGAGCTTGAACAGTTGGAAAAGGACATGGAGGCGCTCAATGCGGAGAAAGACAGTATAGAGACTCTGCTCTCCTCCGGTAGCGCATCCGTGGATGAGATCACCGCCGCCTCCGCCCGCTTCGGAGAAGTCAAGGACCTCCTGGACGAAAAAGAGCTCCGTTGGCTGGAGCTCTCTGAAATCGCAAACGGGTAGATCTATTCGTGCGTGGCGAAGCGCTGCTCCGCCAGCTTCTCGTATTTCGTGCCGGGACGGCCGTAATTGGCGTAAGGATAGATGGATATCCCCCCTCTCGGGACGAACAGCCCTGTCACTTCGATGTATTTCGGATCCATCAGCTTGATGAGGTCCTTCATGATCACGTTGACGCAGTCCTCGTGGAAACCTCCGTGGTTGCGGAAGCTGAAGAGATAGAGCTTCAGGCTCTTGCTCTCGACCATCCGGAGGTCCGGGATATAGGAGATGCGTATCTCCGCGAAGTCCGGCTGACCGGTGATCGGGCACAGGGTCGTGAATTCGGGACAGTTGAAGCGTACCCAGTAGTCGTTGTCAGGATGCTGGTTCTCAAATGCTTCCAGCACCTCGGGGGCGTAATCATCCTTGTAAACGGAGTTGCCGCCCAAGGCCTTCAGGCCTTCTTTTTTCCTATCGTCAGACATATTGAACGTCGTTTTCCTTTTTCTTGATGATACGCACGATCAGCGCGGTGAGCGGAAGCACCACCAGCTCGTACAAGGTCTTGCAGACCACCTGCGTCAGCACGATGGTGAGGATGCCCATGAACGGCATGATGCCCGCGAACACCATGGGGAAAAATATCAGCGAATCCACCGCCTCGCCGCCGAGCGACGAGAGGATGGCGCGCCATCCGAATCCCTTCTCCCCCGCCTTTTCCTTCATCAGGCTCATGATCTTCGCATTGACGGTCGAGCCGGCGAGGAACGCGATGAGTGAGGCGCAGGCAGTGCGCGGGGCCAGGCCGAAGAGCGAATTGAAGGAGTCGGAAAGGGAACGGTTGTCCTCGTAAAGCGGAGCCGGAAGCTTTGTGACTATACCGGCCATCAGGCTGACGAAGAGGCTCATGATGAAGCCCATGATGATGACCTTCATGGCGGCCTTGTAGCCATAGACCTCAGTCAGACAGTCATTTACGATATAGGATATCGGAAAAATGAGAATAGCTCCGGAGAGCTGTAAAGGCAGGGTCCCCACCTGCCAGGTACGGGGTACGAAAAGGTTGGAGGACACGAGGCATACGCAGAATATGACTGCGAGCCACACATAAGTAGTGGAATGTTTCATTTGTTCTTGTTTTTATAGTGGTGCCAAGTACACTTGACCGGAGGCCCTGCCGCCGATCTCGCTGCAAAGATAGAAAAAAAATATGACAAAGTGTCAGTCTTTGTACGTTGGCAGATTATTTGTGTCCTATATGGACAAAAACAACTAGCATTATGGCAAAGGAAGAGAAAAAACAGGCTGAAGAAGCACAGGATATCGAAAAGGAAGTCCGTCAGGAAGAGGCACAGCCCTCCAAGAAAGAGCTGAGGAAGGAACAAAAGAAGATCGAGGAGCTGGAGAAGCAGCTCGAGGAGTACCGCAAGAAAGCCGAAGAGATGGAGTCCCGCTGCAAGGACGCCAAGGACGACTATCTCCGACTGATGGCCGAGTTCGAGACCTTCCGCCGCCGCAGCGCAGAGGACAGGCTGAACCTTGTCGGCAGCGCGTCTGCCGACACCATCAAGGGCCTGCTCCCCGTCCTTGACGACATTGAGAGGGCCATGGCCATGCTGGCTGAGTCCAGCGACGAGGCCGCCAAGCAGGGTACAGACCTGATATACAACAAGTTGATGGCATATCTCAAGACCAAGGGACTCAGCATCATCGAGGCAAAGGGCGAGAAGTTCGACGTGGATTTCCACGAGGCCGTAGCCCAGTTCCCCGTGCAGGAAGAGGCCCAGAAGGGCATGGTCATCGACGTCACCCAGACTGGCTACCTCCTGAACGGAAAGGTTTTGCGCTACGCCAAAGTAGTTGTAGGAGCATAACGACATGGCAGAGAGAAGAGATTACTACGAAGTCCTTGGCGTCGACAAGAACGCCTCGGCTGACGACATAAAGGCCGCTTACAGGAAAGCGGCCCTCAAATGGCATCCCGACCGCTGGGTCAGCGGAAGCGACCAGGAGAAGAAGACCGCCGAGGAGAAGTTCAAGGAGGCCTCAGAGGCGTATTCCGTGCTCAGCGACCCGGACAAGAAAGCCCGCTACGACCAGTTCGGATTTGCCGGCACCGACGGCGCCGGCGGCGCTCCGGACTGGAGCCAGGGCTTCGGCAACCTCAACGACATCCTCAACGACCTCTTCGGAGGGCGTTTCGGAGGATTCGGAGGTTTCGGCAGCGGCGGCTTCGGCGGGTTCGGTTTCGGCGGCGGGCAGAGCCAGCAGCGGGTTTTCCGCGGGCGCGACATCCGCACCAGCGTCACCCTCACCCTCGAGGAGATCAACTCCGGCGTCGAGAAGGAAGTCACCATCGAACGCAACCGCCCCTGCCCTGAATGTCAGGGCAAGGGCACACGCAACAGTTCCGACATCAAGACCTGCCCCACCTGTAAGGGCTCCGGACAGGTCCAGAACATCACCAATTCCCTGTTCGGGCGCACGGTGGCGTATTCTACCTGCCCGCAGTGCCAGGGCGAGGGCAAGGTCGTGACCAATCCCTGCCGCACCTGCGGCGGCACCGGCCTGGTGCGCAGGCGCGAGACCGTCAGGGTCAAGATCCCTGCCGGCGTCGAGGAAGGCATGCAACTGACGGTCCGCGGCGAGGGCCATTCCGCCCCGCACAACGGCACCAACGGCGACCTGCTGGTGGTCATCAAGGAGACCGGCCATCCGCAGCTCAAGCGCCAGGGTACCAACCTCTACTACACCCAGGTCATCAGCGTGATGGACGCCATGCTCGGATGCGAAGTCACAGTCCCCTGCCTCGACGGCAGCTACAGGCTCAAGATCGACGCCGGCACGCAGTCCGGCACCACCGTGAAGCTCCGTGGCAAGGGCCTCCCGGCAGTGAGCGGATACGGCTCAGGCCGCGGCGACCTGTTCGTGCAGATCATGGTATGGATTCCCCGCAAGCTCAACCGCGACGAGCGCAAGGCCATGGAGGATATGAAATACAGCGACAGTTTCCGTCCCAACCTCAGCCGCGACGACAAGAATCTTTTCGAAAAACTTGGGAAAAAGTTTGACGAATAGAAAAATTTGTATACCTTTGCAGTCCACAAAAAGCAACCTCTTACTGTTTTAGGGTTAATTAGTGAAGTAACGTTGCGATTGAAATAGATTTTTGACTGTTATGGATTACATCAAGATTGTAGAGCAGGCATTCTCTCAGAACAAGGCCGCTTCCTATCCTGATTTCAAGGCCGGCGACACCATCACCGTGACCTACAGGATCAAGGAAGGTGACAAGGAAAGACTTCAGAAGTTCAGAGGCGTGGTCATCCAGATTTGCGGAGCCACCCCGTTCACCAGGACTTTCACCATCCGCAAGGTTTCCGGCGGTATCGGAGTCGAGAGAATCTTCCCTTACGAGCTCCCCTCCATCGAGTCTATCGAGGTCAACAAGGTCGGTAAGGTCCGCAGGGCCCGCATCTTCTACCTCAGGAACCTCTCTGGCAAGAAGGCCAGGATCAAGGAGAAGAAGTTCGTCGGCAAGAAGGCCGAAGAGTAGCATACAGGGCCACAGGCCCTAATGACGGCTCCTTAGCTCAACTGAATAGAGCATCTGACTACGGATCAGAAGGTTACAGGTTTGAATCCTGTAGGAGTCACGAGAAAACCCCATTGGAATGCATTCCAGTGGGGTTTTCCTATTATAATGTACCACCAATGTACCTCTATTTAATTGATAAATATTAGGAATAACGATGCTCACGATATAAACATATTACTGAAAGTGTTAAATTTGGGATATGAACCGAACACTTCCCTGCTATTTAGCCAGAATTGCTGTCATAGCTCTTTTGCTTTTGACTTCCTGCGCGCCTTTACGTGACCGTAGGACGCTGAATGATATGGAGGCGCTGATGCCGGAGCGGCCGGACAGTGCCCTGGCAGTCCTACGGGGCTTACAGCCCCGGGCCCTGCCGGGCCTCCATGTCCGGCCCCTCCACGCCCTCCTCCTCAGCGAAGCCCTCGACAAGAACTACATTGACCTCACCGACGACTCCCTCGCCCTTGCCGCCAACAAGTATTACGGCGAACACGGTTCCAAGCTCCACCGCCTCAAATCCTGGTACTACCTCGGCCGCATCCGCTTCAATGCCGGTAACTACGCCGAGGCGGTCATTTGTTACAACAAGGCCCTGGAATATGCTGAGGCACTGAATAATAATCACTATATAGGCTTGATAAACAGGGAGATAGCCAATGCCTACTCAGAGGTGTGGGATATTTATCATGCGGAAGAATATATACAAAAATCCATAGATGCCTTTGGCTCTTCAGGCGAAGAAAGGTATGCTGCTTATAGTAAATTGTCCTTGGCCAGACTGTTGCGTACCCATCTTGATTACGATGGATGCGACTCCGTATTGAACGAGATGCTTGATTTTCTAGACGACGACTACCTTATCGCATGTGTCTATGAGTTAAAAGGTCTTAATGCTTTATCTAAAGAGAATCCTGATGTTGATGAGGTCTTGTATTGCTATAATAAGGCACATATAGGAAGAACCCTTCCTATTAATTCATCCAGGTTGGCCAGTCTTGCATGTGTTCAGCAATTGGTTGGGCAAAATGATTCTTCTGACTTGTATCTAAAAAAAGCAAGCTATTTAGCAAGAACAAAGGAGGATTCCATAGTCGTGACGTTCGATGGATTCAGGCAGGCAAGATTACGTATGGACAACGAGGTTGCCATCGACCGTTTGGAAGACTATCTGAAATTGCAGGATTCCGCAGTTTCCAAGAGCCTTGAGCAATCCGTTTCATTTTACCAAAGCAACTATTACATGAACGAGTCCCGCTTAAATGCGATGAGAACAAGGATAACAACTCTCTCATATGGAATAGTTGTCTTACTTCTGGTCATACTCGCACTATATCTATTTTCCACGAATAGGAAGCATCGCATGCGTATCATTGAAGAGATAGTCAGGACTGAAGAGGTGCTTAATGATCTTGAGTTGATTCGGAATGAGAAGAAAGAGATGGGGCGGATAATCGCGACTCTGTTTGAGAACCGTATCAACATCCTTGATACTCTATCTGAACAATATGAGATGATTGATGACAGTCATCAACGGAAAATGCGTGAAAAGGGACGTGAGCTTTCGCGTGATGAAATCGTTGCGTCCTTCAAGAAGGCCATGAGAAATCTGAGAAAAGATAAGGATATTACTGTTTCCCTGGAAGATACCTTGAACATTTGGAAGGATGGAATCATGGAAAAACTTCGTCATGTCTTTGGGAATGGCTCCACATCCAAGATTAAGATGACGGATGAAGACTTCAAGTTTGCCCCTTACTACTTCTCTGGCTTGAAGCAAAAGACTATCAGTTATTTAACAGGATATTCAGAGCCCGCCATCAAAGAACGCAAGTATCGTATGAAGATGAAGATAGAAGCTCTTGACGATTCGTTCTCTGAAGAGAAGGCGCTATTCCTTTCAAGTTTGTGATTCTAGTCGAGAATCACACTCAATCAAAACTACAATTCTTTTTTAAAAGAAAAATAGTATCTTTACCATCAAAATAGCATAGACTGTTTTTACATACTCCCATCATCGTAAGAGAACTCCTACTTTTTTTTTGCGACAGATGATGGCCTGCTCCACGTCTTCACGGACGTGGACTTGCCTATTCTTGTCGCTGGGTGTAGGAGCCCATCTTACGGGATAGTTCTGGTCCGCGTCCGTTTTTTTTGTGTCCGGCCAGTGATTATGTTCATACTGCCGGCGGTCTCTCTTTTCGTGGATGATTAGGCAACCCTGAGTGAGTATCTTTGCCGGCAGTTTTTTGAATCGACGTGTTAATCTGGCCAGTGTTACCTATAAGGTTTTATATCGTGTTGAATAGCAGCGAGTTGTGAAATAAAGTGTTACATTGTTTTCTTCTTTTCCACTTTGAATGAGAGTATCTTTGTTAAACCTAATCATTCACGTGTAATACACGTCGAAGGGTATTTCGAAAGCAATCATGTTGTTACTAAACAAAAGGTAATTGTTTGTTATCCATAGCATAATGTCATTGAGGGCCAAAAGAATAATAGAAGCGATTGCTATCTCACTAACGGTGGTCTCCTGCGTCAAGGACGTAATCCTTGATGCAGGAGACGAACCGCAAGTGGTGGTGGACTGCATCCTGACGGACGAGCCGGTGCAGACGCTGTATCTGGTATACACTAAAGGCGCGTCACGAGAGAAAGCACCTGACCTCCTTGAAGCTACGGCTGTGCTCACCGATCTGACGCAAGGCCGGGAGGCTGGACGCTTCGAGAGAGCCGCAGACGGCTCCTGGCGACTCAACTATGCCGCAGTACCGACGCATGAGTACCGTCTGGATGTGACTGTCCCGGACCACGAACCCATCTGGGCGGAACAGACAATGCCGGATGAGCCGGGCATCGGGGTCGGGTGGCATAGTTGGAACCCGGGAGATTGGGGAAGGACACCTTTGCCCCCGAACGATATTGACAATAACGTCGGCTATACATTCCGGCTCCTGAATCCGCATGATCCGGTCTGGTTCTATGGCGTCAACTATCCCACGATGGATTCCTCCGGAGAGCATGCGGAGTACCTCAGCACCAACTCCAAGTCCGTCGATCCTTTCAATGAGGCGGATGGATGGAGTTTCGTTGAAGAAGGAAGTGGAAGCTATTTGTGGGGAAGCGAGAAAAGCGCTGGATTCAGGACCACTTCCTATCCGGCATTGAATGACGAGCCTCGCCATAAACGATATCTGCGTTTCCCTGTCATGGAGTATGCACCAGATACTCGTTTCCTGATATCCGGTTCATTTCGGGGATATATTAGCGACTGGAAGGACTTTTTGCACGCGGATGTGCGCCCTGCCGAACTGCGTTATTTCAGTGCCTCGGAAGACTTAGACCTCTTCCTCCGTGACAGTTATCACCTTATGGATCTCAAGACCTCGACGGACATGGCGGATATCTTCGTCCGGGACAATGTCTATTCCAACATCCACGGCGCAATCGGCTTGTTCGGAGCGAAGGTTGAGAAAAAGCTTGAGTGGGAAGGGAGGGACACCTGGCAGGCTAGCGGTTATTTCATACTGCCCCGATTTGTTTCTAATTACACGGGGAGAGACGCCAATGGTAATTTCAACCCAGTAGATAATAGAGTTCTTCATAGTGTCCCGTTTAAGTTGCTCCATTATGAGTATTGGCGGATTCGTCCTGATGATCCTGGGCCAGATTGGATGCCTCCTCCGAGTGCAATCAGTTCGAGCGCACGATTCAATCTGAATGTCATTCAAGATCAAGCTCAAATGGATGCCGTCGGACTGGGAGACTGTGGCGAGATAGACTTCTCCCAAAAGAATGTGTTGGTTTGTGCAATAGTTTTTGATAACGCGATCCCTATCCTTGTCGGTTATGGTTTACCTGTCGACCAAATGACTAGTTATAAGTGGCCGCCGGGGATGTATGGCCCTATTATTCTTTATGTCCACACCAAAGTCAATGGTGTCTCTACGCCATTCCGTTGCGCTTTTCTTATTGACAAGGACGATCCCGTCGTCAATGAAAAAGACATCCTTCTGTATAGTCAGTTTTGTGCGCCATTGTTTATTAATAGTGAGCTGTCAGGACAATTGGCTGAGAGCCTTGCCTGGAACATTCCGTAAGATGTAGGCATAATGAGAAAGGCAATCATATCGTTATTGGCGTTCCTGACATGCGTTACTGCTATGGCTCAGGAGGCCGCGTGGCGGGATACACTGAAGGCGGCCGTGAAGACCGACACGCGGCGCACCGAGGCGAGCCTGGGGCGGCTCCAGACCGGCTTGGAGGGCATCCGGGGCGTTGTCTCGCCCTTAGGCGAGGGCGACCCGACACGCTGGGCGCAGAGCCTGCCGGGCGTCGCCACCGGTGCCGACGGCACGACTTCGATGTACGTGCGTGGAGGAGGAACGGGCAACAATCTCTTCACGATGGACGGAGTCCCCGTGTACGGCTATTCCCACATCCTCGGCCTGACGACCATCGTGCCTTCCGGAGCGATAGAGAGCGCCGAGCTCGGCAAGGGAGGATTCGACGGAGCCGAGAGCAATTTCACGGCAGCACACCTGAGGCTCATTTCGAAGACTCCCGAACCGATGCAGAGATTCTCATTCTCGGTCAACAATTTCCTTGCAGGATTGGAGGCTGAAGGCCCAATAGGAAATAAGCTGTCATATATCGTCTCAGCCAGGATATCTCCCCTGACGTATGAGTACAAGGCGGTGCACTCTTTCCTTCCGGACCTGTTGAGCGGGTTCGACAATTTCGCCGCTGACGTGGGCGATGTGTACGGCAAGATCTGCCTGCAGACGGGAGTCCGCAGCGGCATAGACCTGTCCGTGCTGGGCAGCCTGGACCGCTACCGCTTCGAGACCCCGGGCGTTTCACGGCAGTCGATGGGCTGGCACAACCTCCTGGGACAGTTGCGGTTCTACAGGAACGGAGACAAGACCAAGATCGAAGTGCGCGCATCTGCCAATGACTACGGCAACTCGCAGCTGGAGGACAAGGTATACCGCTTCATATGGAACCAGATGTCCCTGACTTCGCGTCTGAGGGAATACACCATTGCGGGGAGCATGCGTCACCAGCTGAGTCAGCACTTCGCTTTGAGCGAGGGGCTGGACGCACGCTACGCGATTTTCGCTCCCGGCCAGGTGGGTAAGGATACGCCCGCCACGGAACTGGTGCTGGCAGGGGCATGGTTGCAGGCCGACTATTCCATCAAGAATAAACTGTCCGTAAAGGCTGCCGTTCGGGGCCATTATTACGATAATATGAAGGCTGAAGACAAGCGCTACGACCCTGAAGCCAGCCTTCTTACGAAGATAAACATCACCAAATGGCTCACCCTGGAGATCAGCGGAGACCGGCTGGTGCAGTACTACCATACTTTGGAAGGACTTCCGGTGGGATGGTCGCTGGACATGATTGTCCCTTCAGGGGCAACGGTGGCACCGGAAACAGCCCTGCAGGCCAACGCGGGCCTGAACGCAAAGGCCGGAGGGCACACGGTCTCCGCCGGCGGGTTCTACAAGGAGATGGACAAACTGGTTTATTACAAGTACGCGCAATCCCTGTTCAGCGGAGCGATGGCCGACTGGGAGAATCACGTGGACATAGGCAAGGGAACCGCTTATGGTGCGGAATTCCTTTACGAGTACATAGGAGGCGACTTCTACGCCAGAATGGCGTACACCCTCTCGAAGGCAACGCGTCACGACTTCGCGGAAACGAATGGAGGCCGTCCTTTCCACGCGCGTTTCGACCGCCGTCACGTGCTGAACGCCACCGCGTCGTGGAAGGGATTGAGCGCAACGTTCATCCTCCAGAGCGGCCACTGGGAGAACGGTGCCGCGGAGACATACCCGATGCACATCCCCGGCAGCATCTGGGAGGCCGACTACTTCGCCGGAGTGAACAATTATCACATGCCCACGGTGATCCGTCTCGACCTGGGTTACCAGAAGGAGTTCAAGACAGGCAAACTGGCCCACACTGTCAACCTCGGAGTCTGCAACGTGACGAACCACTTCAACCCTTTCATGCTCTACTTCGACCCTGCGACGGAGTCCTGGAAGGAAATAGCCTTGATGCCGATTCTGCCGAATTTCAGTTATAAGATATCATTTTAACCCGCACTGGGGCACAGGAAGAAAGAAATATGACCAACAAGATAGAGTAAAATAAGTTTCTCATATTCAATGGATAGATACACATTGGTTTGCGTCAGAGTCTCCACTATTTGTTCTCCGTGATTATCCACTCGCGGAAGAATGGATCTTCCATTTCATAATGGTCCGAGTAAATCACATAACCATCCTTCTGCAACCTTTTCAGTGCGCTATAAATAGTACTCGTTCGATATTCTCCCGATTGTAATGGCTTACCTGATGACAGTCTCTGCATTATCCATTTGTTCGTCCTCTTGAAGTTCATCCACAATCTCTCATAATCCAGCCCATGTGTCGTGACGATATTGTCAATTGCCGTCCTCAGCGGATCGGTCGTGTCGGGCTGCAAAACTCCAATCTGCCATACATTCGCCGCCAACTGCTGAGAATAATATGGATGACATCCAGTATAGTCCAGGATACTATCGGCCAATGCATCGCAAGTGTCCGGATAACATACGGCAAGACGTTCAGACAGGTAGTTGTGGAAGTCTTCGCGCGGTAGTTTCCCAAGTCGCATCATCTCACCGAAATGATAAAAAGGAGACTTCTTATTCTCAAAGATATCCGTCATCATGCTCTCTTGACTGCCCAAGAGAATATAGTTGATGTGCTTCTGCTCTTGCATGATAGAGCGAAGTGTCTTGTCAAGCTTCGGAGCCAGGTCGCGGATCTCTTGAAATTCATCTAATACTACTATAATTCGGTCCTGTTCTGAATGAGCCTGCTCTATCAAGTTAAGGACATCCTCAAGGAGCACATTGCCTTCCACGCCAGGTTGAAACGACACGTCCATCGATCCCGTTACAGGGTTCGAAGATATTGTAGGAATGATGCGGAAATGGGTAATCAAATGACGTACGCGCTCTAAAGGATGCACCTTGAAGAACTCTCGCAGCAACTTCGCTGACAAATCTGAAACGGAAGTCACCTGCTGAAGATTCACTGTAATATGCTTCCTACCTGTCTGTTTTACAGCCTTTGCCACCACACTGCTCTTACCGAAACGACGTGGGCTAATGATCACCAGATGGTTTGCACTATTTACAAACGCCTTGATATAGGCAACCTCCTGAGCTCTGTCGGTGAAGTACTCTTCCTCCACGATAGTGCCGAATTTGAATGGATTCTCCATACTACGCATTTTTTCGTTACGACTTTTTTCGTAATGCAAATATAACAGTTTTTCTCAATACTATAACTCTCTCACAACTAATATAAACGCAACCACTGCGTAGAATAATGGGAACAACAGGGAAAAAGAAGGAGATGTAACCCTCGCTCCGTTGATGGTCTTTAGGGGCAGATTTCAGGGTCGGTATATATTAATATATACCGCCCTATCTGCCCCGCCATCAAGACCCAGGGAAAATCACTTTTCATCATCCCTTTCCTCTCCGTACTCAATTTCAAGATTGTGATCCGCAAGGCTGTATGTTCCCTCTTCATTACAAATCAAGAACGTTCCGGACAAAGTGGAGAATCCGCTTTTAATTAACCCCCTGTGGCGGTATAATTTGTGGCATTTTGACGGTAACATTTGTGGTAGATTAGCGGCAATATTTGCAGCGTGGGAATCGATATTATCTCACTACATCCTGCTCTTGCTGTCCTGGCCGGCACCTGTGCCGCGGTACTTGCTCTGGGCGGTGTTGAAGCTGTAGCGGACCGAGAACTTGATTCGCTGCTGATCCATGCGGTTGGTCTGCGTAATGGTGTGGCTGCCAAAATCGCTGTCGACGTTCATGTCGGTCGTTCCAAGGATGTCGTTTCCTTCAAGACGCAATACCAGTGAACCGTCCTTGAGCAAGGTCTTCTGCACGGCGGCCGTCACGTTGGAGTAGACATTCGTCACGAGAAGGTTGCCGGAATAACCTTTCGACTGCACCAGGCCTCCCAGTTCGAACTGCCATCCGCCATCAAGGTTAAGAGTATTGAGGAGCTGGGCGAAGCAGATGGGCTTGTCGTTAAACTTCGTTTCCCTGTATCCTGAGGGTTCGCGAGGGTCCGCCACGGTAATGGTGAGCCACTGCGGCTGTACCCCGAAGGTATAATTCAGGTTCCAGTGCCCGACGGTAGGAGTCAGGTTCACGAAGGCGGACATCATCCTGAAAGGAGTCTCGATGTTGCGGGGTTGCACCAGTACGGCCCCTTCATCGTTGTAGGGTGAGGACCAGGTCATGATCGCATCATCAGTCCTTGTATAGTTGACAGACAAGGTTATGAACTTCCAGATGGAGGTCAGGCTGACGTTGTGCGAAAGCTCGGGCTGGAGCTGGGCATTGCCGCTCTGCCAGGTGTAACGGCTGTTGTAGCGGATGGCGCTGGACAGGTTGGCATAGTTCGGGCGAGTAGTCTTGGCGCTGTAGTTGAGCATCATCTGCATAGGGCCGAAGGCGTTGGCGTATGAGAGTGTCGGGAACAGATTGCCGTAGTTCCTGGACAGGTCGTTGGATGGGGCAAGGGCGTCCTTATAGTCATATTTGACGTATTCGTACCGCATTCCGGCATTTAGCTGCCCGAACTTAGGGAGCATGAAGGCGTAGGAAGCGAAGCCGGCGTAGTTGTCTTCCCTGATGGTGGCAGTGGAAGCCGGGATATCGACGCCGGTGATGCTGTACACGTCCTTGCGGCGAGAGAATGTCTCTTCGGTGCCGAACTGCAGCTGTCCCATCCATACCGGCAGGGAGAATACCGCTTTGGCGGCATAGAGCCTGCCGGTATTGTAGCTGCTGCTATGTATCTCGGCATCGTGGGTCATGGTGCTGGACTCGATGGAGGTGGAGTTGACGGAATCGTCCGTACCGTAGTAGTCCAGATTCACGTCCACACCCAGCTTGCCGTTTATCAGGCCGTTGTAGTAGGTGTTCGCCCCGAAGGTATGGGGGATGCGGTCCCCTATCACATCATTGGATGTGGTCAACAGTTTGTCCACGAGGGTTCCGTTTTCATAGACACTGTCGTCGATGACGGTCCGGATAGTCTGGCCCAAATGGCGCTCCCACGTGACCTTGCCTCCCAGGAAATGGTTGTCGGCTATCTGCCAGTTGATACCGGCGTTGGAGTAGAGCGAGTTTTGGAAAGTCTCGGCAGTCAAAGTGCCTTCTTCCTTGAAGAGGGTGTTGTTGCCGAACGTCGACTTCTCGATATAGCTGTCCTGGAATGCGGAGAATTTGTAGCGGGACACTCCGCCGAAGATGTCGACGCCGCCGGTGCGATAATTGGCATTCAGCGAGACGGAGGGGTCATTGTGGCTAAGCAAACGGGGCGACTGGGAGTCGGAGGCGTCGAGGCTGAAGCCGAAGCCGTCGCCTTGGCGGCGGATGGTGCGGATGCGCACCACGCTGCGCACGGTCGCGTCATACTGTGCGCCAGGGTTGGTGATGACCTCGATGCTCTGGATCTCATTGCTCTGGAGGCGGTCCAACTCACCGCTGTCAGTCACTTTGTGACCATTGATATATACGAGTGGAGAACCTTTGCCAATGACTTCGAGGCCGTTCTGACCTTTGATGATGCCCGGGGTCTTGGCCAGAACGTCGCTGGCCGTACCGACATTCTCCAGCACGGAACCGCGGACGCTGGTCTGGATGCCTTCGCCTGTAAGTTTTGTCTTGGGCATAATGGCCGTGGCGACGGCCCCCTGCAGCATGGTGGTATCCTCCAGAAGCGTGATCACCATCCCGTCCACGGGAGTGAAGTATTGTGTCTTGTAGCCAAGCATGGCTACCATCATTATTCCGTCTTTCTCGTTGGTGATGATATTGAATGAGCCGTCTTCTTCAGTGACGGCGCCGCAAAGCACCGTGGAGTCAGCTCTGGAGAGCACTGCGATATTGGCATAAGCCACGGGCTCTCCCTTCCCGTCGATCACTCTACCCTTCCAATCTTCCTTTGCACTGGCAGTCGCAGCAGCAAGGATCATCATTGCAATAACAAATACCTTTTTCATATCTTTTCAGTGTAATAGTTCATTAGTACACTGCAAAGGTACGACATTTTTTGAAATTGCAAAGACTTTTTATAGTTTTTTTGAACTACTTGAACTGGATTTCATAGACTGTGGCTGCGTAGGATGGGTGGAAGGAAGGACTTGTTATCTCCAGGGAGTCCGCAGCTTGGGTCCATCTTACCTTTTCCTTGCTGCCAAGCATGCGGATCGAAGAAACCTGTTGATAGTACGGGGAAGACTTCCCAAGGGCCTTGACGCTGAGCTTTCCGTCCTTGGGCTCCATGCAGAATACAAAGAGCTTTCCGTCCCTGGTGGTGAAACGCAGGTCTCCAGGCTGGTAGGGGCGCACGTCCCTGACTCCGCCGAATGTACCTCTGGCCTGATTCTCCATGGACGGACCTTCGCCATATATCTTCCAAGGGCGTGAACCGTAAATAGCCTCTCCGTTGTCGTCAATCCACCGTCCGATTCCTTCCAGGATTTCAAGGACATCATCTTCCAGGTCCCCTTCCGGGGTCTGGACGATGTTAAGGAGCAGATTGCCATTCTTGCTGACGACGTCTATGAGCATCTGTATAACCTGATCAGAAGACATATACCTTTGTCCGTGACGGTAGTACCAGTCGCCGATGGATGTATCCGTCTGCCATGGATCCTCGCTGATGCCTTCGACTGCTCCCCTCTCCACATCCAGTACGCCCATGCCAAGTGGATTGTGCTTACAGGTATATACGGCCTGTGTGTTTCCGTTCAGATCCGCCGAGGAATTGTAAAGATTGGCCAGCTGGCATCTTCCGACATAGTCGAAAGGAAATCCGCTGTCCGAGTAGAGCAGGTCGGGATGGTACATATCCACCAGTTCCTTGATCTTGTAATACCAGTCAACCTGCCATGCGGGATTGGTCGTGAGCCATCCCGTGTCCGACTTGTCAGCCCTCTCGTGATAGAGATCGGAATAGACAGGATCGTTCCCGTCGTAAGGGACACCTGCATATGCTCCGGAAGTATCAGCCATATGCGCAGTCTGGAACCAGGTATAGCTGGCGCCCAGATGCTCTGAGACTCCAAAGTACAGGCCTTCTTTCTTCGCTGCCTGCTGCCAGAGTCCCACAACATCCTTCTGCGGGCCCTTGTTCACGGAGTTCCATTTGTTGAGCTTTGAATCCCACAGGAAGAAGTTGTCATGGTGCGTGCCCATGCTTACGAAGTACTTTGCTCCAACTCTCTTGTATAGCTTCATCAATTCCTCCGGATCCCAGCGCTCGGCCTTCCAAAGATCCACGATGTCCTTGTATCCGAACTCTGAAGGATGGCCATAAGTAGCCACATGATACTTGTACTGTCTCGAGCCTTCAACATACATGTTCTTGGCGTACCAGTCCCCTTCGCGCGGAACTGCCTGGGGCCCCCAGTGTGACCAAATCCCGAACTTGGCGTCACGGAACCACTCCGGCACCTGATACTTCCGCAGAGACTCCGCCGACGAGTCGAACTTCCCTGTCCGATAAGGCAGCGATTCGTTTTGTGCCGGCAACAGCGGGCACGCATACAACAAGCAAAAGGCAGTCACGAGAAGGAATAACTTTTTCATTTTATGGGCAGGTTTATGATAGTTTGTCGATTAGTGATTAGTGATTACTGTCGCTCAATTAAATCGCGCCGAATTCTTTCTGGAAAGGCAGCAGGTTCCCTTCCTGGGCACCGGAACCGTATTCCACAAGTCCTCCCGGTATATATAGATCTGCCAGATTAAGCATTGCGGGATTGTAACCTGCGTCAATCAATTCCTTGGCGGCCAGGACACAGTCCTTGTTCTCCACACGGACCTCAGTGGTGATGGGCTCAACGGGATCTATCAGAACGTGAAATGGCTCGTCCACCATATAGGCAGAGTCCTTAACCTCTTTCACCGAAGGTAATTCTACCTTCCTACCGGAAGGTGCGGTATACCACCCTTGCCTTAACAGCGACAGTGTGGAATTGAAAATGCCGATTCGAAGTGCGTGTTTATCCATAGTATGTCAGTATTTGTACAAATATACAAAGTGATTGTCTCATTTCGTAATACTCATGATATAAGATGTCTACTTAATCTTTATTATATTTGTGTGAAAGAGAAAAAAAAAATTTCATTGTAAAATAAAGGATTATGAAGATAATGGCTTGTATGCTGGCTTTGGCAGGAATGGCGGTGTGCTACACGGCAAAGGCGACAACTGCGCCGGGGGAGTTGTTCGATGGCGGTTGGAAGTTTCAATTGGATGCCCCGCAGGAGGCATCCGAGGTTAGCTATGACGATTCAGGATGGCGAAGCGTGGACCTCCCTCATGATTGGAGCATAGAAGCTGTTCCTGAAAAGGATGCACCCGCCGGGAATGCCGGCGGATACTACCCCACCGGGGTGGGCTGGTACAGGAAAACCTTCCAGTACCAACTTTCCCCCAGTAAACAGTTCCTGTACTTTGAGGGCGTATACATGAATTCCGAGATATATGTCAACGGCCAACTCGCTGGTGGACACCCTTACGGATTCACCTCGTTTCGTGTCGACATCACTCCGTACCTGAAAGAAGGAGCAAACACCATAGCCGTCAAGGTGGACAATTCCGCACAGCCTAATTGCCGATGGTACTCCGGTTCCGGGATCTACCGTCATGTATGGCTGATGGAAGAACCTCTGATCCATTTTGAACACCAAGGAACCTTTGTCTCAACGCTTGAGGCCACCCAAGACCGCGCCGTAGTGCGTGTCCAGTCAAAATTGATCAACGAAGGTATTGCCACTTATACCGGGAATGTCGCCATTGTACTGCGTCTTGAAGGAAAAACAGTGGCCCGGATTCAGGTACCGGTTACTTCCCGCCCGGAACAAACCATAGACATCTGCGAAGACATAACCATTGATGCTCCACATCTATGGAGCCCTAAATCCCCCACACTATACGAGGCTTCGCTCGAAGGGGGCATAGCCACCGCTGAAACACGCTTCGGTATAAGGACCATTCGCTGGAATTCGTCTGAAGGTTTCGTCCTTAATGGGCAAGGTATTCTGCTTAACGGAAGCTGTATCCACTCTGACAATGGCATCCTGGGCGCCGCCGCATTCGATGCTGCAGAGTATCGAAAGGCGCGACTGCTCAAGGACGCAGGTTTCAACGCCGTCCGTACAAGTCACAATCCTCCTGCACCGGCATTCCTTGATGCCTGCGACGAGCTCGGCCTCCTGGTTATCGATGAAAGTTTCGACGGCTGGCGTGAGCAGAAAAATCCAAACGATTACAGTATCTATTTTGATAAATGGTATAAAGAAGACGTTCAGAGCATGGTCCGCCGCGACAGGAACCACCCTTCCGTCATTATGTGGAGCACGGGCAATGAGGTTATCGAACGCAAATCCATAGGTGTGATCACAACAGCCAGAAGACTGTCTGATGCTATCCGCGAAGAAGACACGACGCGCCCCATCACATCAGCCCTTGCATCCTGGGATCGTGATTGGGAAATCTATGACCCGCTTGTGGAGGTGTTTGAGATAGCGGGGTACAACTATCTCATCCAACACGCAGAGCGAGACCATCTGCGCGACCCCCGAAGGGTGATAGCGCAGACGGAGAGCTATCCGAACGATGCTTTCCGCAATTGGGCCTACTGCCATGACAATGACTATATTATCGGGGACTTCGTCTGGACCGGTCTGGATTATTTAGGTGAGAGCGGCATTGGCAAGTACTATTATGCAGGCGACCCTCGTAACTCCTTCCATCTTGCGGATCAGTTCCCCTATCATGGCGCTTATTGCGGAGACATAGACCTCACAGGATGGCGTAAGCCTATAAGCCACTACAGGGAGATGCTTTGGAACGGGAAGGAGGACGATATGTACCTGTGTGTCAGGGAACCGGATGGCTATCACGGCCAGATCAAGACCACTGGTTGGGCAGTTTATCCTACCTGGGAGAGTTGGGAATGGCCCGGATGGGAAGGGAAACCGACCATTGTAGAGGTTTATACCAAGGCTTCGGAAGTTAAACTATACCTGAATGACCGCCTTGTAGGAACCAAGCAGGTAGACAGGTCAACGCAATTCAAGGCAGTCTTCGAAGTCCCTTACGAGCCCGGGACATTACGCGCCGAGGCCTCCGGTCAGACGCGCATCCTGTCCACGCCAGGTAAGCCATACGCTATCAGGCTTTCTCCGGAGCCGGAATCGATTAATGCGATGGATGTCGCATTTGTCGTCATTGAAGTGATTGACAGGAATGGACGTATCTGCCCTGACGCTCAGGTTGATTTAAGCGTGACCGTAAGCGGAGGATCCGTTCAGGCAGTTGGCAACGCCAACCTGGAGGATACAGGATCCTACGCCGATGCGCAGCATACCACCTGGAAAGGCAGAGCCCTTGCGGTGGTACGCAGCTCCGGCAAGGCCGGCAAATGCCGGCTTACCGTCTCGTCTCCTGGCCTCCGTGCAGCCACCATCTCTGTCGCCAATAAATGACCCTGAAGATTCAGCCTCTGGATGATGAAAACGAAAGACATAGCGCGTTCTGTCCTGGCGGCCGTCGGCATCGGGCTTGCCCTGTATGTGTTTTTCAGTGCAAGGTCGTGCGTACGGGAGCGGCAATGGCTGGCTCTGGGGCCTATTGAGAATCATCCGGTAAGGATATACGACGTCAAGTTCGCGCAGGAGTTCAACGACATCAACGACGCCCAGCTGGAAGTCGCGATGGCGATCGGAGTCAGGCCTGTGGCGAACCGCAAGGAGGCGGAAGGGCTCAAGTCCAGTTTGGTGGAGCTGACCGAAACCGACACCTATGTCATCGACTCTCTCACCCACTCTATCCCCTACCTCATCCCTACGGCCAAGGAACTCTTGGACGACATCGGGCAGGCATTCCAGGACTCCCTGGCCTCCAAAGGGCTGAACCCTTACAAACTCGTAGTGACCTCAGTACTTCGGACTAAAGAGGATGTGGCGGCATTGAGCAAGAACAACCTCAATGCCGCGGAGAACTCAACCCACTGCTACGGGACCACTTTCGACCTTGGATACTGGAGATATGTCAAGATACCAGACCTGAGGGGCCGTCCGTACGAGGACGTTCCGCAGGAATACCTGCGGGCAGTCCTCAGCCAGGTCCTCAAGGACATTCACGACCAGGGTGACCGCTGCTTCGTAAAGTATGAGAGGCAGCAGAACTGCTTCCACATCACCGTGAAGCGGCGCTGACAGTCTTTGCATAGTGGCACTGAAGGACCTCCGAGGAGGATCCGTGCCAGTTGTGCATGCCGTTGCCGAGGCAGTTGCGCCACTGGCGGCAGCCGGCGCAACTGCCGCTGCGCGCCCAGCTGCGGTCGCGGAACTCCTGGAAGCGCTCGTTCCAGACCTTCCATAGGCTGTCCTCGTAGATATTTCCCTGCGAGAAGCGGTCGCGGTCGATGTTGGGGCAGGCGCAGATGCGCCCGTCAATCAGGACCGACGCGATGTTTACGCCTGCATGGCAGAAATACCGCACGTCCCGGACCTTCTCTTCGTACTTGCCCAGATATCCTTCACAACTGAAGGTGACCTTCATGGGACCTCCCTGCTCACGCTTCCCTTTTATGAACTCCATAAGGCTGACGAACTCGGAATCAGTCAGTTTCATATCCGGATCATTCGCCGCACGGCCAATAGGGATAATGGTGAAGAGCCGCCACTGCTTCAGCCCGAGGCCGGAGAGGACATCATGGATCCGAGGGAGCTCTGAAAGATTGCGTCGGTTCACGCAAGTGACTACGTCGGAGTTGAGGCGCGGGTCGCGGGCAAAGGCGTCGATGGCGCGGATTGCGCGCTTGTAACTGCCTGGGACACCGCGCATCCAATCGTGCGAGGCCTCCAGGCCGTCGAGGCTGACGGTGACTGCCCCCATGCCCGCATCCATGAGTTTCAGATGCATGGCATCGTCATAAAGCCAGCCGTTGGAGACCATGCCCCAAAGGAAGCCCCGGTCGCGCAGCTCGCGCCCGATCGTGAGGATATCAGGCCTCAGGAGAGGCTCCCCTCCCGTCAGGACGACGGAAAACTTCCTGGCGCGCTCCTCCCGGGGGATGGTATCCAGCGCGCCCAGGAAATCCTCGAGCGGCATATCCTTCTCGCGGCTATGCACGGAGCAGTCGCTGCCGCAATGGCGGCAGTGGAAATTGCACCGCGTCGTACACTCCCAGAACAGGTAGTTCAACTCATGGACTTTGACTTCGTTGTCACGGAAAAGCCGGAAAAGCAGAGGATTCACACGCAAAGGTTTTTACAAATATAACTCGCATTCGCCGGGATTCCTGCAAATAAACTACGAAAAAAACACTCCGGGACGCAGGAAATCGGAGACAAGGGAGTTTTATAACCGGAATCAATTATATTTGTAATATGAAATGGCTTCACAATATCCTCAGGGGCTTTTCACTTACCGGAGCCCTTTTCGTGTTCCAGGCATGCTACGGTATGCCTGAACCCCCGCTTTACGAGGAAGGGGGCGAGGCTCCGATGTCTTTCTCGGTCATTTCCCGGACCACGGGTGAACCCGTGGAAGGAGTAATGGTCAAAGGGAGCGCCATGGGCAGGAATAACCTGAGCCCGCTCGGTATCACCGGAGCGGACGGGAAGTGCCAGGTGAAGATCCCTTACAGAAGGAATCTCGAGGGGCCGTTCATCGAGTTCGAGGATGCCTCCGGAAGCTATGCCGTCAAGGATACCACGCTTACCGACCTGCGCGAACGCGACATCCTCATCAAGATGGATCCTTCTCTATGAGAACGAGTTGCCTGTTTGCAGCCATAGTGCTGCTATTGAGCTCCATGGGTATTGCCCGGGGGCAGGAGGTCCCGTTCGAGAAGTCGTACTCCATCGAGGTCGGAACCGGCATCAGGCCGATACAGATGATGATACCTCCGCTCAGGGCAGCCCGAGTGCCTCTGGCCTCGAAGGGGCAGGACGTGGACACGGATGGAGCTTTCTATCCAGTAATCGACCTCACGGGGGTACTCCGGTCAGGGTGGAAGACGGAGTTTACTCTGACAGCCGGAGCTTCCTGGTATCATCACAGACTGATCCAATACCCGTCATTCGGGATCGATCCGGACGGGCAGCCCAGGTACGACCTTGAGCACGGAGAGCGCATCGGGTGGAAGGATTCGATCCCAGCTTATTCCTTGACGTTCCAGTGGCGGCATCTGTGGAATCCCTCCAATGCTTTCCTGGTGTACACCGGGATCGGGGCGGGTGTGACGGTCGCACATTTCTCGAAGTTCTTCCCTATGCCGTCTGTCACTCCAGTAGCCTTCCGCTACGGAGGAGAGCATTTCTATGCTTTCGCCGAGCTGACGCTCGGGCCCATCGCTACCTTCGCCCACGGGGGCCTCGGGTGGCGCTTTTAGACGGGTCGGCAGCATAGCTGCTTCCACATTAACTGTACTCAGGCAGTCTCTTCACTGAACATGGTTTCAAAAATCTCCCTCAGCTTCTTTTCATCCCTGATGATGGCCCTGAGACGCTCCAGAGGCTCCTCGTTGGGCGAGCCGGGGATGAGAAGGTGTAGGTAGCCCCCTTCTGCATACTTTTCGTGCAGATGCTCGAGAGTTCGCTGCCAATGACCTTCCTTGTCGAGTTCGGGATAGTGCGAAAGGCCGAACTGGATGGTGCGGCGGATGATGGTCTCGGGGACTATCAGCCTGTCCGCCTCTGCGACCAGGCAGCCGTAAATGCTTCTGGGCGGAGTGGTGGCCGACGCGCGGTGGTCCTCAGCGGCCTGAGCGATGGTCTCTATCTGGTCGGGGGAAAACCACTCGGCCAGACGCACGTCGGCACGGATGATGCGGCCGCTTTCCAGATGATGCGTCTTGCGGTCTACGGCCAGGCCAAGGTCATGGCATGCCGCAGCCGCATACAGCATGTCCTCGTCAATGTCATAGGCCTCCCCCATTGCCATGGCGCGGTCTATGACCGTACGGGCATGGTCTTCCTTGTGAGCCTTGTCAAACGAAGCGTAGCGGGGAATGATCTTGGACTCGATGTATTCGACAAGTGAAGGCGTCATGGCTTTGCGGGTTTATTCTCTCCGAGGACACACCAGCGGATGAACGGGATGCGGCGGATAATCTCGTAAAGCAGAGGGGAAAGCGTGAATACGGCGACAGCAAGGATAAGGTACATCGCCACTGGAGGCAGCTGGGTATAGGTCTTCATCATGTATCCAAGACTGGCAATCACCAGATAATGAACGATATATAGACCGTAACTCGACTTTGTCATATACCCTGCGAAGGCTCCTGTGCGGTCGAAGCGGGCCTTGAACCATGCCATCATGGCCAGGCAGGCCAACCAGCCGTACAGGCAGTTCAGCGGACTGCTGAGATACTCCGGCGAAGTGTTGTCCTGACCGAAAGTCGTAGCGATCAGTATGGCTCCTGCCACGACGGCGCACCCGAGCAAAGGGGCCCATACCTTGCCCAGCAACTCCTGTACTCCATCATGCGAGAATACGAAGTAACCCATCAGGAACGGCACAAGGTAGAACAACGGTTTATAGAGGTTGTAAAGCCCGTCGGCACTCTCCGGGCGGGGATTGCGGATGAGGAACTGCTCGCCTGCCCAGAAAAGGATGCCTAGAAGGATGGTCCAGACGATACCGGTCTTGCCTTCGAAGACCTTCCCGCACCATGCGTGAAAGCGATTCCTTGAGTCAAACTTGCGTATGAGCAAGAGCAGCAGTGAGAACAGCCACAGGTCCTGGATGAACCAAAGCGGACCTATGCCGCTGAATGCCATCACGAAGTACTTTGCGATGGCAGGGATCCCGTCGAACACCCCTTCCCTTGCCGCTACGACGGTGTTGAAATACCCGACCATCCAGTGGAATACGAACAAGCCTATCGTCGCAGGAACCAGTAGCTTTCGCGTGCGGGCCTTGAACCAGGTCTTCCCGTCGTACTTGTCCAATGCATAGCGGGCGCTTATGCCTGCCAGCAGGAACAGCAAAGGCATGAACCATGGGTAGAGGATATACATGACGACGTCCTGGTACTGCGGTCCGTCGCCGAACCCGCCGATACCGCCGAAGACTCCCTTGTTGTTATAGAAATAGATGACGTGATAGAACAAGACCAGAAGTACGGTCACCCAGCGGAGGTTGTCAATCCAATGCTTTCTCATTTCGTAAGACCCTCCATTGCCTGATCGATAATTGCCTGGAAGATATCAGTCTTAAGCATTGCCAGACCTTTCTGGTCACCCAGGAGCATCAGGGTGTCTCCCGGCTTGATGCCGTAAATGTTGCGGGCGTCCTTGGGGATAACTATCTGACCTTTATCCCCTACCTTCACGACGCCGAACATGTATTTGCCGTCTGTTTCCTGCATATTTTGTGGTAAAAGTTAGAAATTTCCCATAAATATAACTTTTCATCCTCAATTCTGCAAATGACAGGCAGAAAAAATGTCACAAAAGGCTGACGGGCACGCCGTAACTGTTCTTGACCTCGTTCATCACGAAACAACTCTGGACGGAACCGAGGCTTTCTATCGTACCTAAAGTATTGATAAGAAAGTCGTTATAGTACTGCATGTCCGGTGCATAGATCTTGAGCAGGAAATCGAAATCCCCCGAAATATTGTAACACTCAGCGACTTCAGGGATGTCCTGGACCCTTGAGATGAAATCGTGCGCAATATCGCGGCCCATGCGCCTGAGGCGGACGCTGCAGTATACGATGAATCCCCTGCCCAGCCTCGACGGGCTCAGTACGGCCGTATAGCGCTGGATATAGCCCTCGGTTTCGAGGCGGCGCATGCGCTCGAAGACCGGAGTCGTGGAAAGATGGACCTTCAGGGCAAGGTCCTTGACGGTAATGCGGCCGTTTTCCTGAAGGGCCTTGAGTATCTGGATGTCTGTTTTGTCGAGTTTCTCGGTCATGGGAAGAGGTTTTTTCTGTTTAATGGCTCATATCAACGCCAAACAATGCATAATTTCTACAAAAATAGTAATTTTTAGGAATATCCTACTATTTTCAAGTGTTTTCTTGTTCGTTTTTTCCACTGATTCTAACTTTGCAACCAGAAAACAAATCAAAAACGAACTAACAATGAGCACACGTAAACTTCACTTCGAGACCCTTCAGCTTCATGTTGGACAGGAAAAAGCCGATCCCGCATCCGATGCACGCGCAGTTCCCATCTACCAGACGAGTTCATACGTATTCCACAACTCCGAGCACGCGGCCGCGCGTTTCGGTCTGGCTGATCCGGGCAATATATACAGCCGTCTGACCAACTCCACCCAGGATGTCTTCGAGCAGCGCATCGCTGCCCTGGAGGGAGGCGTCGGCGCACTGGCCGTGGCCTCCGGTGCCGCCGCCATCACCTATTCCATCCTCAATATCGCCCGTGCGGGAGACCATATCGTTTCCTCCAAGAATATCTATGGAGGCACCTACGACCTTCTCCAGCACACGCTGGTCCCCTACGGTATCACGACTACTTTCGTGGATCCTTCCGACCTGTCCAACTTCGAAAAGGCGATCAAACCGGAGACAAAGGCGGTCTTCATTGAGAGCTTCGGAAACCCCAACTCGAACCTGATCGATATCGAAGCGGTGGCAGCCATCGCCCACGCACACAAGATTCCCCTCATCATCGACAACACTTTCGCTACGCCTTACCTGCTCAGGCCCATCGAGTACGGTGCAGATATCGTCGTGCATTCCGCTACCAAGTTCATAGGCGGACACGGTACCACCATCGGCGGAGTCATCGTGGATTCGGGCAAGTTCGACTGGAAAGCCTCCGGCAAATTCCCCCAGTTCACCGAGCCGGACTACAGCTACCACGGAATCGTATTCGCCGAGGCGGTTGGCGCGGCTGCCTACATCACCCGCGCAAGGGCGATACTGCTCCGCGACACAGGTTCCACGCTCTCTCCGGTCAGCGCATTCATCTTCCTGCAAGGACTTGAGACTCTGTCGCTTCGCGTCGAGAGGCACGTCGAGAATGCCCTCAAGGTAGTCGACTACTTGTCGAAGCATCCGAAGGTGGCGAAGGTGAACCATCCGGCCGTGCCTACCCATCCCGACCATGCACAGTACCTGCGCTATTTCCCGAATGGGGGCGGATCGATCTTCACCTTCGAGATCAAGGGTGGCAAGGAGGAAGCATTCCGCTTCATAGACTCGCTCGAGATATTCTCGCTGCTGGCCAATGTCGCCGACGTCAAGTCCCTTGTCATCCATCCCGCCACGACTACGCACTCGCAGCTGACCGAGGCCGAACTGGCTGACCAGGGTATCTACCAGAGCACGATCCGCCTCTCGATCGGTACCGAGCATGTCGACGATCTCATCTCCGATCTCGACCAGGCCTTCGAGAAGATCTGACAACCAACCTGAACCAAAATCAACTCCGTGAACAAAACAGCCGTTTTTGTTCACGGAGTTTGCGTTTGAAAGATAATAAGCCGGAGATTTCGTATCTTTGAAGAAACTAATCCGATATCTGACCACATGAATACCATCGACGAGATCATCCGTTTCAACCGCAACTATGTAGAGGCCAAGGCCTATGAACCACATCTGACGGACAAATATCCTGACCGCAAACTGGCGGTCCTGAGCTGCATGGACACCCGCTTGTCAGTGCTCCTGCAGGAGGCGCTGGGCCTGAAGAACGGGGATGCCAAGATCATCAAGAACGCCGGCGCCAGCATCCCGACACCGTGGGATTCGGCCATGCGCAGTCTCATCGTCGCAGTTTATGAGCTTGGCGTAGAGGAGATCATGGTCGTCGCCCACTCTGGCTGCGGCGCCTGCCACATGAGCTTCGGACATTTCCGGGAGGAGATGCTGGAGCGCGGCGTCCCGGAAGCCAATCTTGTCCGCGACGACATCGATCTAGACGCTTGGCTTGAAGGGTTCCACGACCCTGAGGCCTCTGTGCGCAATACAGTGGCAAGCATCAAGGAGCATCCCCTGATGCCTGCCGCCATAACGGTCCGCGGCTTCATTATGGACTCTGCTACAGGGGAATTGACGGAGATTATATAGTTTCACGATGCAAGTGGTGAAAAGAGTCATTGACAGTCCTGAGAGGATGATCGAGGTCATCCGGGAATATGGGATCATACCGTTCTTCCGGTGCGGCGTGGCTGGATGGTCCATCGAGGAAATGACTGCTCCCGGATGCTGGTTTACCGACGAGGAGGACGGCGGGACACTCGGTCCCTGGGACTGGAAGATCGAAGCCGTGCGCGAAGGCGACATTGCCTATGGCAAATACCTCGGCGGCAAAGCCGCATTCGCTACTGTCGAATGGTTCCGCGAGCTGATGAACTGGAGGCGGAGCATTCCCAAGTACAGGATGGCTCTCGGAGAAAGCTTCAAGGCATCGACGAGCAGTGAGAAACTCATGAAGTTCCTCTCCCCCGTCGCTTTGTCCGCTATCAAGGAAGCCGGCGCGCTGGAAGCCCGCGAGCTCCGCTTGATCTGCTCTGAAGCCGTCACGCCGGCGTTCCTGCGCTCCATGGGAGCGAAATACAAGCCGCTCCTGAGTCCGGGCGTCAAGAAAGGCATCATGGACAGCGTCGTTCAGTTCCTGCAGATGGGTACCTGGACCGTTATCGGCGATATCCAGAGGGTGTACCGTGGACCCGACCTCCACTACAATGGCTGGCAGCGCGCCTCCAACACCACTCCTGACGAGCTGTTCGGGAGTATGCTCGGGAGCTCCGAAGCGGCAGGCAGTGCTGACACTCGCGGACAGGCGGATACGGCGAGAGCTAGTGTGCAGGCGGGCACGACGGGCACTAGTGGACTGACGGCCAAAGCAGCGGCCGTGCCGGCCTGGGCGCGACGCTTCGAAGAAGCCACAGGCGCGCCGGAGACCATCAGCCGCTCCCCGGAAGAATCACGGGAGCGGCTCATCTCCCATATCCGGGAGTTCTTCCCGCTCGCCGACGGCAAAACCCTGTCGAAACTAATCTGAGCTTTTCCACCCGTGCGGGTTTTGGGCAAAATCACGCACAAGTTTTTTGTTTACCCCCAACCCGTGCGAGAAAACGGCTTAATCCCGCACGGATTCAGCTTTTCAGCCCTATCGGTGCGAGTTTTTGGCTAAAACCCGCACCGATTATTCATTTTTGCCCATTCCGTGCGGGTTTTGGGCAAAATCACGCACGGAGCATAATCAAGGAAGGGGCAGGAGGCCCTCCCAGCGGACATCCCAGGCGCCGTCCTTGGGAAAGCCGGGGTTGGGCTCGGTGCAGCCGTCGTAGCCGGCGCACATGAGGGCGACCGCTGTGAGCAGTCCGCCGTTGCCGGGCAGATAACAGCGCAGTCTGGAGTCCTGGTAATTGTGGCCGTTGGAGAGATAGGTATTTGTGCGCTGGGGCATCAGGATTGCGTCTAAAGCCGTCTCAGGCTCGCCGATGCGGACGGCAGTCATACATGTGACCGGATAATCCCATCCCCAAGTACGGTCCCAGTTCCAGTTATCCATTACCCAGTGAAGAGTATTGCGCATGGTCTCCTTGTCGAATTGAGGAGACTCGGGCAGGACGCCGAAAGCGGCCAGGACCGCCATGTGGTCCGAGAAGAGCTCGGGACGAGAGTAAGTGTCCGGCTCGGACTCGGCGGCGAGGTAGAGTCCGTCGCGCTCCGCCAAAGGCGAGAGGCGCGACAGGACGTCGTCCAGCCGCTGAGAGGCGGGGCCGGTCTCAGCAGTATTCCCGGCCCATTCGAGCCATTGTCGGGCGACGTTGAGGGCGTAATGCCAGTATGAGAGTTCGAAAGGAGGATTGACCGTAGTCTCGGGCCTGAGTGTCTCCTGGGCCGGGATGCATCCCTTGAGGACATAGCGGCCGGAATCGTCAAGCGAGGCGAAAGAGACCATGAAGTCTGCCGTACGGCGGACTAGAGGTGCAAAACGGGAGGCATCACAGCCGGCCCGGTGAAGCAATTCGGCCAAGTAGATCAGATGGGGTTGCTGCCAGATAAGGAAGGATCCAATGTCGGAGGGCGCTTCCTGCCCGGAAGGGTCCGTCATCTTCATCCATCGGATCCCGTCGAATCCCTGGCGGGATGCTATCTCCTCCGCTACCGGGGCAGAATCGAAATACCAATCGAGGGTTCGGTCCAGCATCTCCGGATGTCCCCAAAGCGCGAAATGCGCCTGGTGCCACCATTCCATCTCCAGATGGAATTTGCCGAACCAGGAATTGTAGGTCAGGCCAGTCTCTTGGGGTGGGGTATCACCGCTGCTCTGGATGGCCGTGAGATATTGTGAAAGGACGACGCGGCGCTCAAGTTCAGCCGCGCGCGGGTCCGTGCAGCGGCTGAAATCGACAGCCGCGCCGCTGCGCCACCAGGCGCGCCACCAGGAGGCGGCAGCCTCTCTCGATTCGAGCGCAGCCGGGCAACCGAGATCGCCTGAGGCATTGTATGAGGGGCTGAACAGCACGGAGAAAGACCACTCGTCAGCCTCCGGCACTATACTCACGGTATTCTCCCCCGTAAGGGAAACGGAGGCATCAGAACTACGGACCGTAACATAGTATATGGTCGAATCCATATCCCTTCTGAAAACGGTCTCATCTCCCTCCCGGCTGACAAACACCGTACTATGAGGTCGGCCAATAGTCCAGTCGCAGGCGTCGTCGGTATGCTGTCCGGTAGGATATGGGAAGCGGATGCTGACGGGAATCCGCGCGGCTGTACTCACCGTTGCGCAGACGGCGTCCGCAGAGGGATCTACGCTGGTCAAAACTTTGACAGGCAAGCCTTTATACAAAAACGAAGACTTGATCACCCCCTCCCACATATCGAGGGTCTGGTCTATGCCGGAGACGTCTTCCGGACTCATGCCGCTGAATCCCACGGCTCCAAGATGGAGCCTGTGGGGATTGGCGCGCATGTAGTCAGCGGCCGCCTGCTGCCGTCCTGCCGTAAACTGGCAGGAATACGGCTCCGCGCGGCCGCGCCCGAAATCATAGCTGCGCAGGCACTCCTCTGCCGTATATCCTTCTGTATTGGGGAATGAATGCCATCCCCAGTCGGACATTGTCCCCAGCGGGACTCCGTTGGAATACATTTCCGGCCAGGTCTGAAGGCCGGTGGCATCCGCCGTGAAGGCAAATCCTCCGTTACCTACGGAAAGGGACGCCAAGGTATCAATCGACGTGACATGCGGATTGTTGCGCCTGACGAGCGCCTCCCGGTCAATCCGGGAGCCGCATCCGACCAGAATGCCGGCACAGGCGAACAATACTAGAATGCGCTTCATCGCTTATCTTCCCGGAGCAAATCCGGAAATGCTCATCTCTCCATCCGCCTCCCCGAAGGCATCCCAGGTGATGTTACTGACCTTAAGGTTGCGCACGTTCTCTACCTGATTCTCGAAATCTGTCAGCAGACCGACATGGATATTGTCCATTACAACGCCGTCGATGGGTTCGCGGCTGTCACCGCGGAGCTGATACACCGCTTCGGACTGCGTAGCTTCGGCATTGCGTATCGTAATATTGTGGATACGGGTGATCCTGGTCTCGAATGTCGGAACGATATCACGCCACTGGTACATCACATCGGTATCGATCTCGAACACGCGCAGCATCTTGGTGGCGGAGACATTCTCGACAGTGATGTCTTCGATGAAGCCTCCCCTGCGGTGGTTGGTCTTGATGTAGAACAGACGGTAGACCTGGTCGGAAGAATGGCAGTCGTGCATGTACACGCGGCGGATGCCGCCGGACATCTCGCTGCCGATGCCAAGCAGGCAGTGGCCCTGCACGACATCGCAGTTACGTACTACAATGTCCTGAGTAGGCATATCCAATGCCCAGCCGTCCTGGTTGCGCCCGGCCTTGAGCACTACGGCATCGTCGCCCTGGTCGAAGGTACAGTTCTCCACAACAGCATGCTGCGTCATCTCGAGGTCGATACCGTCATTGTTATTCCCGTGTGCATAGACGTCAAGGTCATGCACCCATGCATCCTTGCACATGAAGAGATGGATCGTCCAGAACGGGCTCTCACGGATCTTGAAACCGTCCAGCTGCACATTGGTGCAACGGTTGAAATGGATGAGATGCGGACGCATCCGCACCCCTTCGCGTTCCATGTGGCGGAACTCCACCGGCACCTGGGTAGAGCACATCGCATATAGCTGCCGCGTCGCCTGGAGATGGCTTTCCGGCTGATCGAACCATGTCCGCCAGAAATCCATTTCCGGCGCCAGCATGCCGGGGCCGGAAATGCCTATGTTCTCGCACTCGAAGGCATATAGCAATGGGGAGATATTCATGCACTCAGCCCCTTCCCAGGAAGTCTGCACTGCGGGATAGTATAGGCTCAGGTCATCGTCGAACACGACTTTCGCGCCTTCGGACAGGAAAAGGTTGCAACCGCTGCGGAAATGCACGGGGCCGGTGAGCCACTCACCGGCAGGCACGACGACGCGCCCGCCTCCGGCCTTGTTGCACGCTGCCATGGCCTTGGCAAAGGCCGCCGTCGTGGCCTTGACGTCGCCGGGCTTCGCGCCGTATTTGGTTATGGGGAAATCCCTGTCGGGAAACACATGCATCTCCAACGGTTCGAACGCGAACGGCGCCTCGGGCGCCTCAACCGTAGTGTACTGCTGCGCAGAAACGGTTGCGGCGCATAAAAGCGCCGCACATATGATCAATATCTGTCTCATCTTTCAGGGATCTGTCCGCGGAGGATGCCGCGGATGTAGCGCTTGACCACCGCATGGGCCGGCTGGGGCATCGAACCGTGGTCATATCCGTCAAATTCGTACAGGAATACCTGGTCGTTGCCGTTGAGCTTCATCATGCGCCAGAAGTAGGCCTGCTCCTCGTAGCGGCCATAAAGCTCCAGCTCGCGGTCGCCTGAAAGGACCAGCATGGGCATGGGAATCTTGCGCACATGGTAGAGTGGAGCTGTCTCATCGATCCTCGGGGACAGCGGACCGACATCGTAGTTGCTGCGGACGTTGTAATGCGTGATGACCTGGGCACTGTAAGGGAATGCTCCCGCTATCCTGTCGGCATCGACACCGTACTTTTCCAGCCAGGACTTGTCAAGCACGACCATGTCAGTGAGATAACCTCCGGCGGAGTGGCCCCCGACAAAGATCTTGTCGGGGCTGCCGCCGCGGGCCGCGACCTCGCGGAACGCCCACGCCACCGCCGCCGCAGCGTCGTCGATAGTCTCCTGGATGGTGGACTGGGGCAGGAGGCGGTAGTTGACACCGATGATCCCCAGGCCGGAATCCATAAGCCCGGCAGGGATCTCCTTGTTACCCCCGATAAGACCGCCTCCGTGGAACCAGACTATCGTCGGGAAGTCCTGGAGCTCTGCAGGATAATAGAAATCAAGGGTGCAACGCTCCTTGGCATAGTCCCCGGCGTCCTGATGGTAGGGAATGTCCTTTTCAATCTTGTACTCGCCGCGGTAAGGCCCCTGGGCGAAAGTCAGTGCCGCCACCAGCAGGCACAGAACGGTCATAATGCTCCTTTTCATATGATAAGTCGTTGGTCTGTCACTCTTCGGTCACGCAGAAATCCAAGGCAGCGCGTATCTCTCCCCTGTCGAGTTTCTGGCCTATGAAAACCAGTTTCTGCATGCGGTCTCCATACTCCGGATCCCAGTCACGCCTCAGGGTTGCGTCGGTGGCCAGCTGCTGCTCCAGCTCATCCTCCGGCATCGTGGCGTACCACTTACCGGCATTGCGCAGCGAGATCTGGCTGCCGGCCTGTTCGAACAGGTAGCAGTTGTCTGGCTCTACGGAGAACCAGCACAGGCCCTTGGCACGAATGATCCCGGCCGGCCAATGCTTCGCCACGAAATTGTCGAATTTATTGATATCAAACGGCTTGCGTTGATAGTAGACATAGGTACCTATGCCATACTCCTCCGCTTCGCCTTCGTCGTCGTGATGGTGATGATGGTGGTGGTGATGCCCGTCATGGTCATCGTGGTCGTCATGGTCGTGATCATGATCGTCGTCATCGTCATCATCGTCGTCATCCTCAACCGGGCCTTCGACGCCGCTTATCCATGCGGCGGACGCTGCTACAGAGTCATAGTTGAACAATCCGGTATCCATGATCTCGGCCAGGTCGATGTCCGCGAAGTCGCACTCCAGGATACGGGCCTTCGGCTGAAGGGCCCTGACGATCTCGCGGACCTTGCCCAACTCATCCTTGGACACTTCCGAGACCTTGTTCAATATGATGAGGTTGCAGAACTCCACCTGCTGGATGACGAGGTTCTCGATATCGTCCTCATCGAGATTGCCGCGGAGCAGGTCCTTGGCGCATGCGAACTCATCGCGCATGCGCAGTACGTCCACCACGGTAGCTATGCAGTCGAGGCGGGGCATGCCGTCCTTGACATACTCCTGGCCCATGTACGGGATCGAACATATGGTGCGGGCAATGGGCTCCGGCTCGCAGATGCCGCTCGCCTCGATGACGATGTAGTCGAACTTCTTCATCGAGACGATGTCCCTGAGCTGCTCCACCAGGTCCATCTTGAGCGTACAGCAGATACAGCCGTTCTGCAACGCCACGAGGCTGTCGTCACGCTTGCCCACCACACCGTCTTTCTCTATGAGGTCGGCGTCAATGTTCACTTCGCCGATGTCGTTTACGATGACGGCGAACTTTATACCCTTGCGGTTGGCAAGTATCCTGTTGACGAGTGTCGTCTTTCCGCTTCCGAGATATCCGGTGAGCAACAATACTGGAGTTTCGTTCATATCCATTGAGTCAATTATCTACACAAAGATAATCCCATCTTTCGGTGTTTGCAAAGTTTTGCGCCAATTAGTATTTTTGTGTGTTACAAAAACAGATCGGACATGTTCATCGTATTCATCGCGGCCATCCTCCCGGCAATCGTGCTCATAATACACATCTACAACAGGGACAAATGGCAGAAGGAACCGCCACGACAGCTTTTCAAGGCGTTTGTCTACGGCGTGGCATCCGCCATGATCGTCCTGCTTCTCCCGGCCTTCGGCCTGGTCTCCGAGAGCCCCGGGACTGAAATCAGTGCCCAGATCGGCAAGGCTTTCAGGACCGCTGCTGTCCCTGAAGAGATGGCTAAACTATTCATGCTGTGGCTGTTCCTCCGAAAATGCAAGGAATTCGACGAGCACATGGATGCCATCGTATATGCCGTATGCGTGGGAATGGGTTTCGCTGCGACGGAGAACATTCTATACCTTTTCAGCAACCTTCAGAACTGGGTTGCCACCGGCATTATGAGGGCATTGATATCTGTACCGGCGCATTTCTTCTTCGCCATCATCATGGGATACTACTACTCCCTGGCGCACTTCCGCATCGGCAAGGCCAGGTTCCTCGATGCCGTATTCACCCTGCTGCTGCCGGTACTCGCCCATGGCATCTTCGATGCGCTGCTGTTCGTCAGTTCCATGAGCCCGGAGCTTGCCGGCATCCTCACCCTGGTCTTCATCATCGGGTTCTTCTTCCTGCGGAAATACGCATCCTCGCTTGTCGACAAGATACTTGAAACCGACAGGGTCTACATCACAAGATTATAAAACGGACTTATATCAGGCTGAATTATGAAAATCCTCTTCACCAGCGACTATTGCGAAGGCGCGCTTCCCCGCATCATGGAGCGCCTTCAGGCAACCAACATGGTCCAGACCGTGGGATACGGCGAGGACGAATTCTGCGCCCAGGCGCGCGAATACATCCGGCAGGCATGTGAATGCCCGGATGCCGACGTGCATTTCCTGGTCGGCGGTACGCAGACCAACGCCACTGTCATCTCTTCCATCCTGAAGCCATACCAGGGCGTGCTGTGCGCCGAGAGCGGACACATCAATGTCCACGAGACAGGAGCCGTAGAGCATGGAGGACACAAGATACTCGCACTTCCCTCGCCTGACGGTAAGATCACGGCGGATCAGATCCGCGAAGCCTTGGACGACCATTTCAGCGACGCCAACCACGAGCACATGGTGATGCCCGGGATGGTATATATCTCCTTCTCCACGGAGTCCGGGACCATCTACAGCCGTGAGGAGCTGACCGCTATCAGCGACGTCTGCCGCGGTTATGAGATACCTCTTTTCGTAGACGGAGCGAGGCTAGGCTACGGAATGGCCGCCAGTGAACTTCTAGAAGGAGCTGATGCATTGACGCTCAAGGACTTCGCAAGGCTCGCCGACGTATTCTACATCGGTGGGACCAAGCAGGGAGCGCTTTTCGGTGAGGCCGTAGTCATAACCAACGACAAGCTCAAGGAGGATTTCCGCTACTGCATCAAGCAGGGCGGCGGCATGCTGGCCAAGGGCCGCCTGCTGGGCGTCCAGTTCGCCGCCCTCTTCGAGGACGGCCTGTACCTGGACGCCGCGCGCGGCGCCGTCAACAAAGCCGCCCGCATCCGTGAAGCATTCGAAGCCAAGGGTATCGACTTCCTCGTGGACAGTCCTACGAACCAGGTTTTCCCGATCCTTACCGAGGAGCAGATGGCCTTCTTCGACAAGGATTTTGGTTTCGAGGTCTGGAAGAAGCTTCCCGACGGCCGCATCGGTGTCAGGTTCTGCACCAGCTGGGCCACCCCTGACGTCAATGTAAGGCAACTCGTCAGTGCCATAAAAAAACTCTGATAACCAATATGATATGAGACGGACGTCCCTTCTCGCCCTCCTGCTTTTTGTCGGAATCTCAAGCGCTGCCGCAGCTCAGGACTACACTCAATACGTGAATCCCTTCGTCGGAACGGATTTCCACGGGCACACCTTCCCCGGTGCCGCCTGGCCTTTCGGAATGGTCCAGCTGAGCCCCGATACCAGGCCGATGTCGGGCAACTGGGACGGCTGCTCCGGTTACCATTACTCAGACGAATACATCTACGGCTTCAGCCACACGCATCTGAGCGGAACGGGGTGTGACGACCTCTGTGACATCCTCTTCATGCCGGTAAAGGGCTATCAAGGAGGACTGGACAAGGAACGTTACCGTTCGCGTTTCAGCCATGACAGGGAAAGCGCATCAGCCGGATACTATGAAGTCTGGCTGGAAGGACCGGAAGTGGAAGCATCAGTGACGGTTGGACGCCGCAGTGGCTTCCATCGCTATGAATTCACCGCCGGGGCCGTACCACAGATCATCATCGACCTCGAGCACAGGGATTATCTGCTGGGCTCGGATATACATCTTGCAGGATCCAACTGCGTGGCGGGCTACAGGAGCTCGAAGAGCTGGGCCGACCGCCAGGCTGTCTATTTCTGGGCGGAGTTCAGCGAGCCTTTCAGTTTCGAGGAGTTCCCTCCGTACAAAGGCGCTGTCCTCACATTCCCGGGCAACGCAAAAACCATCTATGTCAGGGTAGGTATCTCCTCCGTGTCGGAGGAGAATGCCCGACTCAACCTTCAGTCTGACGGACCTGCCCCAAAGGCCTGGGCAAAGGCATTCGACAAGGCCCGCAAGGAGGCTTCAAAGGCATGGAACGGCTATCTGTCCAAAATCGCCGTCAGCGGTGGGACTGATGCGCAGATGCGCAATTTCTACACCGCACTCTACCATACGGCCATCCACCCCTCCCTCTACTCCGACGTCAACGGAGAGTACCGCGGAATGGACGGGAAAACGCATGTCGCAGACGGTTTTGAGCGCTATACGGTTTTCTCCATTTGGGACACGTTCCGCGCCCTTCATCCTCTCTTCTGTCTGATTGAACGTGAACGGACGACGGATTTCCTGCGCTCGTTCCAATCCGTCTACGATGAAGGCGGCAAGCTCCCGGTCTGGGAACTTCACGGTTGGGAGACCGATTGTATGATAGGCTACAACTCAGTCTCCGTCATCGCCGACGCCCTGTCCAAGGGCATAGGAGGTGTGGATTACAATGCCTTGCTTGAGGCCATGCTCGTCTCATCCAAGAAACACATATTCGGCCTTGACAGCTTCTATGAGGACCGATGTGTCATCTCTGACAAGGAGCATGAGTCCGTGTCCAAAACGCTTGAGTATGCCTATGACGCCTGGTGCGTCGCGAGAACTGCAGAGCTTCTCGGGCGCACCGATGCCGCTGCCGAATATAACACTTACGCGTCCTATTGGCGCAACATCTTCGACCCCTCTACGGGATTCATGCGCCCGCGTACCAACGGCCGCTGGCTGACGCCATTCAACCCACGCGAAGTCAACAACCATTTCACCGAGGCCAACAGCTGGCAGTACAGCTTCTTCGTGCCGCAGGATGTATCCGGCCATATCGCGGCACTGGGCGGCGACGATGCCTATGCGGCCAAGCTCGACGCCCTTTTCAGCGCTCCCGAACAGACGTCAGGCCGAACTCAAGCGGACATAACCGGCCTTATCGGACAGTATGCGCACGGCAACGAGCCAAGCCACCATATCCCCTATTTGTACAACTATGCCGGCATTCCATGGAAGGCTCAGGAGCGGGTGCGGCAGATTCTTGGAACGCTCTATACGCCTGAACCTGACGGACTTTGCGGCAACGAAGACTGCGGACAGATGTCCGCATGGTACGTGCTCAGCGCCCTCGGGCTGTACAACGTCTGCCCCGGGCAGGATGAGATATGCCTGAGTTCACCGATCTTCCGCAAGGCAGTCATCAGCATCGGCGGAGGCAAGAAGTTCACCATCACCGCCGACCATCCCGAGGCGAAATATATCGCCTCGGCAAAGCTGAACGGCAAGGCCTATGAGAAGTCGTATATCGATGCCGGGAACATTTTGAACGGCGGGGAAATGGATTTCTGCCTGGCAGAGGCACCTTCGAAGACGTTCGGAGTCGCCCAGGCTGACCGCCCTCATACGAGCCTGGCGGTTTCTTTCCTCCCTTCCCCTGCGTTCGAGATGGAGAATGACATCTTCGTGGATCCGATGAGCGTCAGCATAAGCGGCATCCCCAAGGGTGGAAGGGCATGGTACAGGATCTCCCCTGCCGGGGACTTCAAGCCGTACGGCGTCCCCTTCATCCTGGACGAAAACTGCACAGTTGAAGCCTATACCGAAAAGGACGGCCTGAAGAGCGCCGTCATCTCCAGCACAGTCTATCGCGTCCACAACGACATGGCTATAAAGATCATGTCACGATACAACCCACAGTACAACGCAGGAGGAGATGAAGGGCTGATCGACGGCAAGCGCGGTACGGTCAACTGGCGCTCGGGAGGATGGCAAGGCTACCAGGATACCGACTTTACCGCAGTGGTTGAGATTCTCGATCCGAAGGAAATCCACGAGATAGGAGCAGGATTCTGCCAGGACGCGCGCTCATGGATATGGATGCCGCGCTACGTAGAGTTCTCAGTCTCTGAAGACAGCGAGAGCTTCGTGCCGGTCGGACGAGTGGACAATACCGTGGATCCCCAGGACTACGAGGTCCAGGTACACGACCTGAGCGTCCAGGCACCTGCAGGTCCCGTTCGCTTCATCAAGGTCTTCGCCAAGAACTTCGGAACCATCCCGGAATGGCATCCCGGGGCCGGCGGCGAAGGATTCATCTTCATTGATGAGATCTGGGTTAAATAGCCTTGAATCAAAGATTTGAGAAATGCTCGCAGACGCTCTTGTAGCTCTCGAGATTGCCGATGTCGTAACGCTTTCCCGGCATCTCCATGGCATGCATCGGAGTATGTGAACTGAGCCAGGCGACATAGCTGCCCGGCGCGTCGACGCCGCATCCGGCCGCGATGCCTTCGGCCACTCGCGCGGCGTCCTCGCGGCGGTAAAAATAGAACGGCGGGCAGCACCAGTGCGACTTGGGCTCTGCCGGTTTCTCTTCCATTCCGAATATCCTGTCGTCCTCATCCACTTCGACTACGCCGCATTTGTGCAGGCGGTTTTCATCCGGTTCGAAGTAGCGCATGATGCATGACGTACCCTTGTCCAGGGCATATCGGATGAACTCTCCAAGGCTGAAATCAAGGATGTTGTCCCCGGCGATTACCAGAAGGTCATCGTCTATACCCAAGCTTTCGAGGGCAAACTGGATATCCCTGACAGCACCGAGACGCGTTTCATTGGTAGACGTACCGTCATCGACAACGGTGACGGAAGGACGGGACGACGCCCACTCGCGGAAATGCCCGGCAAACTTGTGGTTGGATATGATGACAAATCGATCCACGGCACCGGTCGCGGCTATATCGTCCACCAGCCAGTCAAGTATGGTTTTCTCCCCGACCTCAAGAAGCGGTTTGGGGAAATTCTCCGTCAAGGGGTACAGCCTCGTGGCATAGCCGGCTGCAAGTATAAGACACTTCATCTCACTTTGTATCAGACGTTTACAATTCGACTCCGTCGGAAGAATGGCATATAAATGCGCCATAATGTCCCTTCAGTTCAGGGAACTGGGCAAGGTACTCCTTCTCTACCTTCTCAAGTATGGACCCGCGGAAAGCCGGATCTATGAGGGCCATACAGCAGCCCTTAAAGCCAGCGCCGCTGAAACGTCCGCCGTAGATACCGTCAGTGTGCTCCATGATCTCGTATAGGGCCTTGAGTTCCGGAGATCCGGTCTCCCAGTTGTAGATGGAAGAACGGCCGGACTCGAAGCTCAGACGGCCGTACTCCTCCAGGTCTCCCCTTCTCCAGGCCTCTGCGCCTTTTTCCACCCGTTCGAACTCCGTATACCAGTGCTCGGCCCGCCTGCGCCAGGTATCCGGCAGGCGGTCCTTGTATTCATCATATACGGAACGCGGGACTTCGCGCAGGTGCGTCTCTGCGAATTTGCCGTATTCCATGCCGGAGAGAGCCTTCAAAGCGTACGCAGCACTGCGGCATTCGTCTACGCGCATGTTGAACTTGGAGCCCGCAAGGGTGCGTTCAACTCCGCTGAAGAAGATCGCGATCTCGTACGGGGGCATGCTTGCCGGAGTCTGGATAAGCTCGTACGAATCATCCAGGGTGTCGAGATAGAGGAGATGGTCCTTGCGCGAATAGATCTCACAGCTCTGGTCGAGCTTGCCGCAGCTGACGCCGACATAGTTGTTCTCGGCGGCCATAGCCATCGTGATCATCTCGACAGGCTCGAGCGTGATGCCGTTGACCTTGCAAAGGGCAGATAGGAAAACAATGGTGACGGCTGCGGAAGAAGAGAGACCTCCGATGGGCAGGCTGCCCTCGATCACGCCGCACAGGCCGGTAGACAAGGTGTAGCGCTGCGAGAGCTCGAGCGTAGCCCCGCGCAGATAGTCCGCCCAGTCCATCTGGCGTCTCTCAGGGACGCCCCTGATATGGAACTGGGCGCGCTTGTCGAACTGGAGTGAGGCCAGTTCGACCACGCCGTTCCGTTTTGGATGGTACGCGAAACTGATGCCCTTGTCGATGGCAAGGCCGGTGATCTTGCCGTGCTGATGGTCGCTGTGAGCCCCAATGGGGCAGATACGATACGGGCAGAAAGCCACTGCATCCGGGCTTTTCCTGTATATCTCTTCGAATTTCTCTACGCAGTTCATTTCAATGGATTCTTGTCTGACTTGTACCAGTCGATGAAGGCGGTGATGCCTTCGTGAAGCTTAACATGGGGCTTGTAGCCTACCTCCCGCTCAAGATGCGTGGTGTCGGCATTGGTCTGATAGACGTCGCCGGCCTGCATGGGCAGGAAGACCTTCTCGGCCGGACGGCCGACGGCCAGCTCTATCTCCGAGATGAAATCCATCAGCTTCACCGGATCCGAGCAGCCGATGTTGAAAATGCGGTAAGGGACGCCGTTCGGGCAGTCCGCACCAGCCGGGACATGGTCCAGGGTGCGGACGGTACCTTCCACTATATCATCGATATATGTGAAGTCACGTATCATGTCGCCGCCGTTGAACACCTTGATGGGCTCTCCCTTCATGATGGCCGATGCGAACAGCATCGGAGCCATGTCCGGACGGCCCCAGGGGCCGTACACAGTGAAGAACCGTAGTCCGGTACACGGTATGCCGTAAAGCATGGCATAGGCATGAGCCATCAGCTCATTGGACTTCTTGGAAGCGGCGTACAGGCTTACCGGATTGTCCACCTTGTCATCTTCCGAGTACGGCACCTTGGCGTTCAGGCCATACACAGAACTGGAGGATGCGAACACGAGGTGCTTGACCGGATAATTCCTGCAGGCCTCGAGGATGTTAAGGAAGCCCACGAGGTTGCTCTGGAGGTAGGCATAGGGATTGGTGATGGAATACCTCACGCCCGCCTGGGCGGCAAGGTTCACCACGGCATCGAAGCCCTCAGCGGCAAAGAGCGCGTCCAGGGATGCCTTGTCAGAAATATCCATCTTAAGGAAGCGCCTGCGGGCCCCGGTGCAGAACTCCGCGATGCGTCCTTCCTTGAGACGGACATCATAGTAGTCGTTCATATTGTCGATGCCGACTACTTCGTCACCCCGCTCCGCGAGGGTAAACATAAGCTTCGAGCCGATGAATCCGGCGGCTCCCGTGACCAGAACCTTCATGGAACCTCCTTATTTTGAAAAATCCTTGATGCGCTGCTCCTCGGAGAGCTTGCAGACCAGAAGCGATCCGTCCTTTTCGGCGACAATGTAGTCCTCGAGCCCCTGCAGGACGACTTTCTTGAGGGACGAGGTCCGGACTACGCAGCCTTCGCATTCGAACATGTGGATGTCCGTGCCCAAGGTGGCGTTGCCACTGTCGTCCGTAGAAGAGTTGAGCCTCAGCGATCCCCAGCTTCCAAGGTCGCTCCATCCGAAAGATGCCGGGATAGTGTGGATGCCCTCCGCCTTTTCCATGACGGCGTAGTCTATGCTGATCTTCTCGCATGTCGGGAAAAGGCGGGAGACTGTCTCTTCCTCCCCTTCCGTATAGAAAGATGGAGCCATGGCGTCCATGACGGCGGCGATGCCGGGGGCATAAGTGCGGATGGCCGATGTGATAGTGTCGACATTCCAGACGAAAATACCTGCATTCCAGAGATAATGTCCGTCAGCCAGGTACGACTTGGCGGTCTCGAGATCGGGTTTCTCCTTGAAAGCCTTGACAGTAAGGATCTCCGGAGCAGCCTCCTGTCCCGCCATGATATATCCGTATCCGGTCTCCGGCCTGGAAGGCTTGATGCCGACGGTCACGATCGAACTGCCGGATGCAGTGAAGTCAAGGGCTAGCGAGATGACACGGCGATACTCGTCACCGTCCAGGACAAGAGCGTCGGACGGAGTGACGACAATGTTGGCATGCGGATGGCGGGTCTTGATCTTCCAGCACGCATAGGCGATGCAGGGAGCTGTATTGCGGGCCGCGGGTTCCGCCAAGATATTGGCCTCGGGAATCTCCGGAAGCTGGGTGCGTACAATATCCACGTAACTGCGGGAAGTGACCACCCACATGTTCTCATAGGGGCAGACCGGAAGGAGCCGGTCTGCCGTCATCTGTATGAGTGTCCGGCCGCATCCGAGGACGTCGATGAACTGCTTGGGATACTCCGGGGTGCTCATAGGCCAGAAACGGCTGCCTATGCCGCCGGCCATTATGACGACGTGTCTGTCCATAAGAGTCTGTTAACAGGTATAATGAATCGGATTGGTATCGATGGATGTAATCTCGATGCGAAGGTCCGGGAAGCGGGCTGCGAGGAAATCGCGCAACAGGTCCTTGGTGAACTGCTCGCTCTGGTAGTGTCCCATGGCGATGAGGAGCATGCCGTCGGCATCGAAGAAATGATGGTACGAAATCTCGCCTGTGATGAAGGCGTCAGCCCCCTTGGCGCGAGCCTCGTCCATCAGGAACGAGCCCGCGCCGCCACAAAGGGCTATCCTGCTCAACGTAAGTCCGGAAGGATCAGTATGCATGAGGCATTTCACGCCAAAGGCATCCTTCAGGCGATGGAGGAAATCCGTGGCCTTCTCAGGCTCCGGAAGCGTGCCGATGACTCCCGAACCGTAGCCGCCGCCTGCAGCAGGTTTTTCCTCGATCCACTCGAGGTCGCGCAGCCCGATCTTGGAAGCGATGCGGAAATTGACACCATCGCGGGCGTTGTCGAGATTGGTATGGGCGGAATACAGGGCGATGCCGTGACGAACCGCCTCCATGACACAACGCTGCTGATACGTAGCGCCAGTGACGCTTTTCAGAGGCCTGAAGATAAGGGGGTGGTGCGACACCACCAGATTGCAGCCCTTGCGGACAGCCTCGGCTATGATGTCCTCGGTAATATCAAGACAGAGCAGGACGCCCGTCACCTCATCACCGATGAGACCGACCTGGAGTCCTGCATTGTCATAATCCTCCTGGTACGCCAGCGGTGCCAGCGTCTCCAGGGCATCAACTATCGCTCTTATCGTCATGGGCATAAGAGGAATAACCGTATCCGTAGTGGCCGTAATGGCCGTAATGATATCCGTACTTGTTGCCGAAATAGCCGGACTTGGAGATCTCGGTACCGTTTAGGATGAGAGCGAGGTTGTTATACTTGTTCTCCTCGTAGAGTGAATTGAGCTCGGAGAGCATGCTCCTTTCGCAGAGACCTGCACGGATGACGAAGAGGGTCCTGTCCGCGTACTGGTCGATGATCTGGGTATCGGCGACGATCTCGATCGGAGGGCAGTCAAGGAAGACATAGTCATACTCGCCCTTCAACCTTGCGATGAGCTGCTTGAAACGCTCATCCGCGACAAGCTCGGTCGGGTTCGGAGGGATCACTCCTACAGGCAGGACGAAGAGGTTGTCGTAGCCGGAAACAGCACAGATCAAGGAATCGATATCGTCTGTCTGACCGCTGAGATAGTTGGAAATACCCTTGTGCGGGCTGTCCACATAAGTGGAGAGCGAGGCATGACGGAGGTCGCAGTCGACAACCAGGACCTTGCGTCCCTTGATAGCAAGCGACACTGCAAGGTTCATAGAGATGAAGGACTTTCCGGAACCGGGGTTGAAGGACGTAACCGCCGCGACATTGGCATCCTTGTTCTTCATCATGAACTCGATATTTGTACGGAGCACGCGGAAAGCCTCGTTGATCGTGTCACGGCTCCCGGTCTTGACAAGTATCTCACGCTTGGGCTCGACCTGCTTCTGCATCTTGAGCGCACGGAGGTATCTCTTGTTGCTCTTCATGCCCTCTTCGGTAAGAGGGATCTCTCCGGCGAAAGGAAGGACGACATCCTTGATATCCTTCTTGCCGCGGACCCTCGTATTGAGGACTTCCATCAGGTATAAGGCAGCCAGAGGGATACAGAGACCCAGGAGAAGGGCGAGGAGGTATATCATGCTCTTGCGCGGTGCAGTAGGCGACATGCTTCCGGTAGGAGGGTCGATGATGCGGGTATTGTATGCGGTGAAGGCCTGTGAGAGCTCGTTCTCCTCACGTTTCTGGAGGAGATAGAGGTACAGGGCCTCCTTGACGCTCTGCTGACGCTCGACGGAGAGGAGGTACTTGGCCTGCGTAGGGTTGGCGGCGATGCGCGCAGTCGCCTGGCGCTCGGTACGGGTCAAGGAACTGATCTGGTTGCTCAGGGCAAGCTCCTGGTTGTCCACCGAAGATATGATAGCCTGTCGAAGGCTGTTAAGGGAGTTGTCGAGCTCTACTACCAAAGGGTTGGATTCGGAGCTGTTGGCGACGAGGTCGTTCCTGCGAAGGAGCTTGTCATTGTATTCGCTGATCTGGCTCTCGATATTGGCGCTGCTTATACCGGAGTTGGCAGGGAGCACTTTGTTCTTGTTGGCGTCGTCAGTGAGGGACTCGCGGATATAGCGGGTCATGTAGAGTTCGTTGTTCAGTCCTTGGATCTGCTCGTTGATGGCGTTGCTCTGGGACATGTACATGCTCGAAGCGGCCTTGACGTCAGGGATGAGGTTCTGGCTCTTGTAGTTCGAGATATCGCTGTCGACGTTGGTAAGCTCCTCTTCGATGACGCCGAGACGTTCGTTGATGAACATGGAGGTGCTGACGGCGATCTGGTTCTTGTCCGCCACCCAGTTCTCGTTGTACACGGACACGACCATGTCAAGGATATCCTCGGCACGCTGGATGGAGATATCGTTGAGCGTCAGCTGGATCACCTGCGACATCTTGTCGCTGAGGTTGACGGAAAGCTCGCTGGAGTAGCGGTTCGTGGCGCTGCGGTAGGAAGAACGCTTCACATGGACCGTAGGATAGTTCATGGCCACGTAATTGACCGTCGGGGTCACTACGATATTGCCGATGGGAGTGGCGAGTGTGTCGGCGAACGCTCCCGACACTTTGGCACCCCTCTCCACAGGTTCATTCTGGAGAGTGAAATTGGAGAGAGTGAAGGCGCCGTCCTCCTTGACATCAAGGTCAAAGGACATCACTGCCTGGTCGGGGACATCGATGATGGCTGCGGTAAACGGAAGCGACCGTCCGTAGAGGACATTGTCGTGGAACCTTCCGTCGGTGATATAGTTCATGTCAAGGTTGAGGCGCTTGACGACCTCCTGCATGAGGGACTTGGCGCCGAAGGCCTTGATCTCGTTATAGACGTTGGTATTGGTGTTGAACAGGCCAAGCTGGGAGATCTCGGCATCAGTGGAGATGGACTGGCCGCGGGAATTGGTCTTGATCTGGATCTCGGCGGAACGGGTGTACACCGGAGGGGTCTTCAGCACATAGAAGACGGCCAGGGCAAGACACAGGGCAGCAGAGATGACGAACCAGTACCATTTGGACAGGCACTTGTAAAGGAGGTCCATCAACTGTACGGACTCTTCCTGCTGATTCTGGGTATTTTTGTTATTGTTCTCCATTTTCTATTTAGTTGAATTTGCGGAAGCACGGAGGAGGAAGGTACCGACGCTCGCGGCAAGCGATGCGACGGAGATCCAGAACGATGTGCTCCGGACGTTGTTGCCGTTGACCGTGGACTGGCGGGCACGCATCTCGTTCGGCTCGATGTAGATCAGGTCATCCTGCTGGACGAAGTATACCGGGGAAGAGAAAACGCTCTGGGCATTGCACAGATTAACCTTGAAGGACATCTCCTGTCCGTCGACGACACGGAGTACCTTGACATTCTCGCGGTTGCCGTAAATCGTCAGGTCGCCGGCCATGCTGAGGGCGTCGAGCAGGGTAAGCTTGTCCTTTTCAATGGCATAGCGCCCGGGACGGTTGACTTCACCCATGACGGAAACGGTGAGGTTCATGAACTCGACAGTGACAACCGGCTCCTTGACGAGGTCCCGGCTGACGAGGGCATCCTTGATGCAAGTGGCAAGTTCGGGGCGGGTCAAACCTTCAACGTGGATCTTGCCCAATACCGGGAAGTCGATATCGCCATACTCATCTACGGTATATCCGGACACAGCCTGCGAATAATTGGAGCTGACGCTCTGCGACACTCCACCGAGGCGCTGGCTGATATACGGAAGGTTGAAAAGGTTGGTCAACTGGTCATTGGAAGTATTCACGATAATCGCGACCTTATCCTCGGGGCGTAGACGGATATGGTTCTCCTGGACCGGCTGGGAAAGTCCGCGGGTGTCGGCATCCTGGAAATAGGAGATATTGGTCGGGGCTGCGCAGGAAACGACTAAGGCAGCCACAGCCGGGACGACGAGCAAAGTTTTCAAGTTAAAACAGTTCATTATTTTCCAATTATATCATAGATTTACAAAGGTAATCAATATCCGTCTCTTTACAAAAATTGAGCGAAAAAGTTTGTTTATCGCCCGCGAATGGGTAACTTTGAGAACATTTTGATTCAAATCACTGTATTATGAAGAAATTCATTTTCTCACTCATCGCCATCCTGGCGATCTCCGTTGCAGCCAATGCTGGCAACTACACTGTGAACGACGACGCCATCGACGCCCTGATCGAGGCTTCTGCCGAAGTTTCCCCGCTTGAACTCATGCCCGAAGCGCCCGTCCCGGCAGCCGCTTCCCTCGCCTCCGGCAGCCCCAGCCCCGTAGCTGCGTTCCTGCTCTGCACCTTCCTCGGCGAGTTCGGCGTACACCGCCACTACATGGGCACCCGTCCCTGGATGTGGGCTATCTACGTGTTCACCGGCTTCGGCATCTTCGGCATCGTTCCGTTTGTAGACTGGGTCATGCTGCTCATCGGCCTCGTGGATGACAACATCAGCCAGTACGTAGGCAATACCAGATTCTTCATGTGGGCATAGCCTTGAAGCTGAGCTACATACTGACGATTCTTGCCGCGGCGTTGCTGCTTGCCCCGGCCGGCGCGTCCGCCCAGAGGCAGATCATCGCCGACGTCGAGGTCAAGCAGGCAGCCGCGGGCAAGGTGGCTACGATCACCAAGCGCGTCCATTGTTCCAACGACGGGCGCGCCGTGATCCATTTCCTTAAACCCCAGGACTACATCGTGGTCACAAACGTCAAGGGCGAGACCAGGATGTATATCCCCAGTACGAACGAAGTCATGGTGGACAACTCCTCCGTACTGACTTCACAGGACGAACTTATCTCCGTTTTCATGAGCGGACGCGCCGGGGACCTCGGGCTAGGCATGTACGGATACCGCCTTCAGTCAACGACGCGTGAGGACGGTCTCGTCAAGAAAACCTATGTCACGGACAAGTCCGGCGACATTCCCAAGGTGGAGATCGTCTATGACAATTACCTTCCCATCTACTGCGGATATCTGGACGCGTCCGGGAAGACGATTTCCAAGACTTACTATTCCAATTACGCCCCTGCCGGGAGACTGATGCTTCCGACAAGGACCACCAGCATCACCTATACGTCTCCGAAGGATTCTTCGGTGATGCGCACCATCTATTCCGGCATACGCGTGGACGAGGACGACCCGCTCTTCCATTTCGAGGTCCCCGCCGATGCCAAGATCATCTCGACCGACAAGCTTCAGGGTCGATGAAACGCCTGGCCCTCATCGTCTTCTCCGCCGTCCTGCTCTGCGCCTCCGGCAGCGCCCAGACAGTCCCGGCCGGCAGGCTGCTGCCTCCCGGAAGCCTGGAATTCTTCAATGACGCAGTGAAGGATAACGGACTGTTTCCGGCCATCATTTCCACAACCGACTACATGACGCGGAGCGGACGCATCGGCTCCGCCCAGCACCACCATGACATTCCGGGGGCGACGGTTCCTGAAACCGCAGTCTCCCCTTCCGTCAGGCGGTATACCGCCGACACATACGCATCCGACGATTTCGGATTCATCGACTATCTCATAGGCAACGGCATGGAACAGGATGCCGTCACGATCCTGTCCAGCGGAAAGTACTTCGCATCGGATACTCTCCAATATCTCAAGGGTTGGGCAAACTACAGCGCTAAAAATCTCGCACAGGCGTCGGCCGCCTTCGACAAGGTGCCCAAGGGCTCCCCTTTCTACGACAAATCATTGTTTTTCAACGTTATATCCAACGCCCATCTGGGGCGATACGACCAAAGCTCCGCACTTCTGGAGAGCTATGACGGGCCTTACAAGGAGCTGAAAAGCCTCGAGGAGGCCGGGATCGCCCTCCTGCAGGGACGGGCCGCGGGCTTCATCTCCGCATCGGAAGGCTTCACATTCTCACAGTATGCCCTGACTGACAGCGAGAGGCAGCTCCAGGGGATCTTCAATGAGAGATTTAACGGCAGGCATAAGAGCCCGTTGCTCGCCGCCGCAGCCTCCGCAGTCATACCAGGCCTCGGAAAGATCTACGCCGGCGAGTTCGCGGAGGGCATTTCGTCCTTCCTGACCGTGGGCTCACTGGCGGCCATTACTGCCGAGAACTGGTCGAGGAACGGATTCACGAACTGGAAAACCCTGCTCTTCGGCACCGTCGGAGCCATATTCTACATTGGAAACATCTACGGGAGCTACGTCTCCGTAAGCATACACGAAAACGACCTTGGAAATGCACAGGACACTGCTATCCTTTATCATATCCATATCCCTCTCCGCAGCGTTTTCCGCTGAGGCACAGGAACGGACTGATTGGGCTCTGAAGGCCGTCGAGTTTGAACGCATGGCCTTCTACGCCGAAGATCCCCGCGAGGCAGCAGAAGCGCTCGCGGAGAAGGCTTATTGCTACAGGCAGTGCGGCCGCTACGATGAAGCTATGGCCACACTCGAAAGGATAGGCCTCTACCAGTTGCCGCCGGAGCGTGTGAACGATGTGCTCTATGAAAAGGAACTGTGCAGCTATCTCGCCGGAGACTGGGAAGGAGCCGCTTCGTACATGGATGAAGCCGGTGTATCGGCCACGCCTCGCAGGCTGCTGCTCGACGCCCTCGTGCTCGGCGGCTGTGCGCGCTGGGACGAGTCCCTCGCCAAGGCAGTGGAACTGGTGGACCTCCGATATGAAGGTGAAGAACGGGAAACCGCGCGCCAGGAGCTCCGGGACCTGTACGCCAGAGTCCCGAAGCTAAAGAAGGAAAACCAGGCAATACTCAGATCATTCCTCCCTCCCCTCGGCCATTCATACACAGGACATCTTCCGGAAGGGCTTATCGCCATGGGCTTTGACGCCGCTGCCGTCGGATGGATAGTATGGCAATGCCTTGGAGGCAACTGGATCACCGGTATCCTCGGCGGAGGCGTCGTCCTGAACGCTGCATTCATGGGTGGAATGGAGCGTAGCATCAGCCTCGTCGACGAGTATAACCGCGATGCGCTGGCAGGATTCAACGCTGTCCTGCAAGATGTTTTGCGCTCGCACGAATTTGCCGAATAATTTTGCAAAAATTCATTAACAAAGCCACGGAACCTCCGTCTATTATGTGTTTGATGATTGACAAGCCGCTTATGAAAAAAGTATTCATAGTTCTGCTGACGGTACTGATACCCCTTTCAGGGTTTGCAGGAGGACGCAACTCACGTGTTTCCAACCTCGTCTACGAGTTTTCCCAGGCCGATGGTGTGAATGTGGTCCAGATGGGCAGCATCGCCACATCCGTCATGAAGAGGATCATCTCGAGCTCGGTGGACCGCAACGACCCCGAGGAGCTTGCCCTGCTCGAAGCCATCAAGGGCGTGAAGCGCTTTACCGTCATAGAATACGGCGACTGCGACGAAAACACCAGGAACCGCCTGGTCCGCAGGCTCGGCAGAGCCTTGCCCGACGAGGACGTACTGATGGACATCAAGGACAGCGGTCAGCAGAGCATGCGCCTGTACGGCGTAGTCTCGGATGACGGGAAGACATTGAAGGATTTCGTACTCCACTCACCCGAAGGCTCCGCCTTGATCTGCCTGTTCGGCACCATCTCCCTCGACGGCGTTTCGAAGTTCATTGAAGAACGGTAATGACCCACGACGAGTTCAAAGCCCGGTACCTCCCCCTCAGCGAGGGACTGTTCAGGATAGCGTTCCACTATCTTGAGGACAGTTCTGATGCCCAGGATACGGTTCAGGACCTGTACATAAAGCTTTGGAACTCAAAGGATAAGCTGGATACGGTGCTGAATCCGCAGGCTTATGCCTACACGCTGCTGCGGAACCTCTGCATCGACCGGCTGCGCAAGAACGGCAGGACCGTGTCAATGGGCGAATACCCGGAGAGTTCCGGGAATGACCCGCCCGACAAGGAGCTTGCCGACCGAGAGACGCTCCGGAAGGCGCTCAGGCACATCGAAGACCTGCCGCCCAAACAGCGCGAGATCATCCGCATGCGCATCTTCGAGGAGCTGGAATACGAAGAGATAGCCCGCAAGCTGGGCATGTCAGAAATCAACACGAGAGTTCAGTTGAGCCTTGCCCGCAAGGCCTTGAAAAACAAAATGAAGTACGAATTATGAAAGAGATGGACACACTGAGCATAAAGGAACTCGAGGCTATCGCCCTTGACAGTTCCGTGGAGGTCCCGGAGGGATTCGGGCAGAGCATCCGGCAGGGGCTCGACACCCTCGCTTTCCTCGAAGAGTCCGCCGTAAGGCCCCGCAGGTTCCGGTATGCCGCCGGCATCGCGGCATCGCTCGCGCTTCTTGTCGGCATCGGACTTGGAGTCAACGGCTACGTCAGCCGCCCCAAGGATACTTTCAGCGACCCGCAGCAGGCTTATGCCATGCTCGAGGCATCCTTCTCACTGATCTCGTCCAAGATGGACAAGGGCGTCGCCTCCGTCACGCACGAGACCGAAGCCGTACTTACCAAGACCAATGAAATCATTGACAAATTAAAATAACCAGATATGAAAAAACTGTTCATCATCGCAGCTGTCATGCTGCTCGGCACCCTTGCCAAGGCTCAGGACGCCAAGAGCATCTACAACAAGTTCTCTGACGAACAGGGCGTGAGCGCGGTCTATATCTCCCCCTCCATGTTCAAACTCATCGGCAAGTTGCCGGAGCTCGAGATAGGAGATGACGGCGAGAAGGTCGACATCACCCCTATCGTCAAGACCCTCAAGGGGTTCTACATGGTCAGCACCTCGGACAACAGGATCATGGACCGCATGAACAGCGATGTCAAGCGGCTTCTGGGTTCGAGCGATTACGAACTCATGATGGAAGCCAAGGACGACGGGGAGACCGTCAGGTTCTATACCGACGGCGACGACAGCATCATCCGTTCCTTCGTAATGATGTCCTTGAACGCTTCGGGAGCGACGTTCATCAGCATGGACGGGCTCATCAACCGCGAGATGCTCGAAAAGGCAGTAGGCGCCGCCATGCGGTAGCATGCGCTGCCTGCCGGAGACGGAGACCGGTCCTGAAAAGGGCCGGTCTCCGTTTTTTTATTCCCAAATAATCGCTATATTGTAGCAAAATTGCACAAACTCTCATATTAACCACAAATCTATCTGAAACTTTATGAAGAAACTCATGCTCTTACTGGCCCTGGCACTTTGCGCCGTAGGCCTTCAGGCACGCGAGTACCATGTCGCCAAGACTGGATCGGATACCAATGACGGTTCAGCCGCATCCCCTTTCCTCACCATCTCGAAGGCCGCCATGGTCCTTAAGACGGGTGATACCGTCACCGTCCATGCCGGTGTCTACCGCGAGTGGGTTGCGCCCCGCAACTCCGGAGCGGATGTATACAGCCGCATCACCTACCGCGCCGCTGAAGGCGAAGAAGTCTGGATCAAGGGATCCGAGGAAGTCACCGGCTGGGTCCGCCAGGGCAAGACCGATGTATGGAAGGTAGTCCTTCCCAATTCCTTCTTCGGCGACTGGAATCCCTTCGCAGAGCCGCTCGTCGGTGACTGGCTCAGCTCGACCAACAGCGCATATGTCGTCGGTGAGGTCTACCTCAACAACAAGAGCCTGTTCCAGGCAGTCGACCTCGCCGGAGTACAGAATCCCGTAGTCCCCGAGCGCACCCGCAAGCCCGAGGATGCCAAGCGAGCCTGGTATGTCGAGGTCAACGATACCGAGACCGCCATCTGGGCCAACTTCGGCCCTGGCGTAAACCCCAACAAGGAACTGGTCGAAGTCAATGTCCGTCCGGCTGTATTCTTCCCTCAACTCCCCGGTGTCAACTACATCACCGTCAAGGGATTCCACATGAGCCAGGCAGCCACCAACTGGGCTCCTCCGACCGCCTTCCAGCAGGGTCTTGTCGGCCCTCACTGGAGCAAGGGCTGGATCATCGAGGACAATGTCATCAGCAACTCCAAGTGCGTCGGCGTCTGCCTCGGCAAGGACCGTGCTTCCGGCCAGAACCGCTGGACCATCGAGCGCACCCTCTCCGGCTTCAACCGTGAGCTCGAGGTCATCTTCCAGGCAGAGGACATGGGTTGGAAGAAGGAGAACATCGGCTCGCACATCGTCCGCAACAACGAGATCTTCGACTGCGAGCAGGCTGGTATCGTCGGCCACCTCGGCTGCGTCTTCTCCATCATAGAGAACAATTACATCCATGACATCAATGCCAAGCGCCAGTATGCAGGCGCCGAGGTTGGCTGCATCAAGCTCCACGCCGCCATCGACGTCATCATCCGCAACAACTTCCTCGAGAACGGCTACAACGGCCTCTGGCTTGACTGGCAGGGCATCGGCACCCGCGTGACGGGCAACGTGTTCTACAACAATGACCACACCGACCTTTGGACCGAGGTCACCCATGGCCCCTGCCTCGTGGACAACAACGTGATGCTCTCCCCTAACGCTTTCCTCGAATGGGGCCAGGGAGCGGCATTCGTCCACAACATCGTCTCCGGCTACATCACCTTCCATCCCGTTACAGAGCGCTATACTCCGTACCATGCACCTCACTCCACCAAGATCGTCGGCGTGATGAACTTCCCGGGAGGTGACGACCGCTATTACAACAACATCTTCACCATCGCCCCCGACTCCGACCTGAAGGATAAGGATGCCGGTACCTCCGTCTATGATGAGCGTCCTCCGTACTATGAGGGCATTTATCAGGACATGATGTCCCGCAATCCCCAGAACGAGAAGCTCAAGAGCTTCATCGAACAGATGGCTGCCGGAAACAGCCAGCCGGCCCGTTTCAACCTCGCAATGCGCGTGGGATCGAACCTCTACTATGACGGAGTGAAGCATTATGCCTATGAGGACGATGCCGTCAGCAGCAACCTCGGCACTCAGATCGCCCTTGAGAAGCAGGCTGACAAGATCGTCCTGAAGATCCGCGTCGACGACGCCATCAATCGCGTCAAGACTCCTGTTGTCGACACCGACTTCCTCGGCAAGACCTACTACTCCAACGGCTATTATGAGAATCCCGACGGCACCCCGCTTACCGTTGACCATGATTTCTTCGGCGCACCGAGGGGATCCAACCCCAAGGTCGGACCGTTCGAAAACCTCAAGCCCGGAATGAACGAATTCACTGTCTGGAAGTTCTAAACATTTCCACAAGCATAATCCAAGGATGGCAGGCCATATTGGTCCGTCATCCTTTTTTTACTATATTTGTGGGAAATAAACACTGCGTTATGGCTAATACACCTACCCCCCACATCGGCGCCCAGTACGGCGAGATCGCCGAGACCGTCCTCATGGCCGGAGATCCTCTACGCGCCAAATTCATGGCAGAGCATTTCCTGGATAATCCCGTACTGTTCAACAGTATACGAGGAATGCTGGGCTATACAGGCACCTATGAAGGCAAGCGAGTCAGCGTGATGGGACACGGGATGGGTATCCCCTCCATCGGCATCTACACATACGAACTATTCAACTTCTACGATGTAAAAACGATCATCCGCATCGGATCGGCGGGAGCCTATGACACCGACCTGCATGTCGGCGACCTTGTCCTGGCAATGGGTGCCTGCACCAATTCACATTATGGCGACCAGTATGAACTGCCGGGCACTTTCGCCCCTATCGCGGATTTCAGCCTGCTGCGCAGTGCTGCCGAAGCTTGCGAGAAGTACGGCATCCGATACAAAGTCGGAAACATCCTGTCCTCCGACGTGTTCTACTCTGACAGTTCCAACGTTGACAAATGGATGAAGATGGGAGTCATGGCCGTAGAGATGGAGGCGTCCGCCCTCTATATGAACGCCGCCAGGGCTGGCAAACGCGCTCTGGCCATCTGCACGATCTCGGACCACGTCATCCTCGGCGAGAACACTACTCCCGAGGAGCGTGAGAAAACCTTCACCAATATGATGAAGGTAGCGTTGTCACTGGTATAAAGGTATCTAGGCCCCTTTTATACTATAACAAAAAAGTTACCAAACTTAACTTTTTTGTTTCTTGAAGTAATAGCTAGACGATAAGATGATTAATACGACTGCCGTAACCGCGGCTGCCGTAAGGATCATCCCTACCCCGACGGCTATGCCGATGGCGGCTGTTACGAAGATGCAGGAGGCTGTCGTGATGCCCTGGACACCGTCTCCGGTCTTGAGGATGAGTCCGGCGCCGATGAAACCGATTCCTGTGAGTATCTGGGCGGCGATGCGCCCGGGATCGCCGTTGTGCAGGTCGATGTTGGTCTGGCAGATGTAGATGGAAGCCAGCGTGGCAAGCGTGGAGCCTATGCAGATAAGCATGAAGGTACGCATGCCGGCAGGGTGCTTGTGGATCATTCTCTCAAGGCCGATGGCGCCTCCAAGGAGCAGGCTGACGCCAAGCCTGGTGAGCGACAAAGTTTCGGTTATTTCCATGACATGTTCATTTCTTTGTTTACAAATATACTTTTTTCCAAGGATTCTTCCCAATTATTGATGTATCTTTGTACAAATACGCGCATATGGATAACACATTATAAACACTATGGCATTAATCGACAAAATCATTGCTCGCGCACAGTCCAACAAACAGCGCATCGTGCTCCCCGAATCGCTCGAGGAGCGAACCATCAAAGCCGCCGACATGGCCATCGCTGACGGCCTCGCCGACATCATCCTCATCGGCAACCGCGAGGAGATCCTCGCATACGCCGACAAACTTGGCCTCAAGCACATCGGCGAAGCCACCATCATCGACCCCGCCACCAGCGAGAAGACCGAGGAGTATGCCCAGCTCCTCTTCCGCCTCCGCGAAAAGAAGGGCATGACACTTGAGAAAGCCCGCGTTCAGGTTCTCGATCCCCTCTATTTCGGTTGCCTCATCATAAAGAGCGGCGACGCCGACGGTCAGATCAGCGGCGCCCTCTCGACCACCGGTGAGACCCTCCGCCCTGCCCTTCAGATCATCAAGTGCGCCCCCGGCATCACATGCGTCAGCGGCGCCATGCTCATGATAACCCAGACCCCGCAGTACGGCGAGGACGGCGTGCTCGTGATAGGCGACGTCGCCGTCACTCCCATGCCCGATGCCGACCAGCTGGCCCAGATAGCCGTCTGCACGGCCCAGACCGCCCGCAGCGTCGCCGGTTTCGATGATCCCCGCGTCGCGATGCTCTCCTTCTCCACCAAGGGCAGTGCCAAGCACGAGGTCGTGGACAAGGTTGTCGAAGCCCTCGCAAAGGCCAAGGAACTCGCTCCCGACCTCAAGATCGACGGTGAACTGCAGGCCGATGCAGCCCTCGTTCCTTCCGTAGGCGCGAAAAAAGCCCCCGGCAGCGAGATTGCCGGCAAGGCAAACGTCCTTGTATTCCCTAACCTCGAGGTTGGAAACATCGGATACAAGCTCGTCCAGAGGCTCGGCAACGCCGATGCCATCGGCCCCATCCTTCAGGGCATCGCCCGTCCGGTCAATGACCTCAGCCGCGGCTGCTCCGTCGACGACATCTACAAGATGGTCGCCATCACCGCCTGTCAGGCCATGGATGCCAAGTAATCAACATCGTTCTAGAACAATATGAAGAGAATCGTCGTACTTCTGGCTGTCGCACTCGGTCTGTGTGCGGCTGCCTCAGCCCAGGAAACGTTGAACCTGGACTACCATCATCCCGTGCTGGAGGATTACTTCGCACCGGCTGCAGCTGCGCCGGCTGCGCCGGACGCCAAGGGTTTCATACGCAGGTGGACCCTTCTGGAACCCATTGCGAAGCCTGAGATCCGCAGCAATACCCTTTTCGATGATAACTGGCTGAATACCGAATTCGCCAAGGTCTATTTCGAGGGACAGAATGAAATGGAGCCCAAAGACGGGCAGAAAGTCAAACTCGACAAGAAAAACCGTCTCACATGGCACTCCTATGACAGCAAGCGTTACAATGTCAAGCTGTACCGTTTCGCCACTGGACTCGGGCTTCGTCCGACCGAAGGCCTCTTCCTGGCTTTCACTGTGGTGAACGCCCCCGAGGATATGACCGTCAGGATGGCGGTCGGTTCCAATTCCGCATCGAGATGGTGCGTCAACGGCGAGGAAGTACTCCTCATGTCCGGTGACCGTCGCATGGTCGTTGACGACTGCGTGTCCCGCAAGATCACTCTAAAGGCCGGCAGGAACGTCATCCGCGGCTCCGTCATCAACGGACCCGGCATGAGCGACTTCTGCCTCCGTTTCCTCGGAGAGGACGGCAAACCCGTCACCAACCTTACCGTTACCAACCAATAACAGCGCACACACAATGGAATCGATGAAAAATATCCTGCTGGCCGTCCTTCTGGCTGCCGGCATCGCCGTTCCCGCAGCAGCGCAGGTCGGCAACGTATATATCCATGACCCCTCCACCATCGTCATGAGCGACGGTAAATACTTCACCTTCGGCACCGGCTCGGGCGGCCTCATGTCCGAGGACGGCTGGACCTGGACCGACGGTGCCGTCCGCCCCGGAGGCGGCGTGGCCCCTGACGTGGTCAAGATCGGCGACCGCTACCTTGTAGCCTACAGCGCCGGCTATCCCGGCACCGAAGGAAAGACGCGCGGTGTCGTCACCACCATGTGGACCAAGTCCCTCGACCCCGAATCACCGGACTTCGGATTCTCCGACCCGCAGCTCGTGGCCTGGGCCGGCGATGACGAGGACTGCTGGGCCATCGACCCGGCTTTCCTGCTCGATCCTACCACAGGAAGGCTCTGGTGCTCGTACGGTACCTATTTCGGAGCCATCCGCATCGTCGAGCTCGACCCTGCGACCGGCAAGCGTGTCGAAGGCAACAAAGCCGTCGACATCGCCATCGACTGCGAGGCTACTGCCTTGATGTACAAGGACGGATGGTACTACCTCCTCGGTACGCACGGTACCTGCTGTGACGGCACCAACTCCACATACAACATTGTCTGCGGACGCTCCAGGAGCGTCACCGGCCCCTACCTTGACAATATGGGCCGTGACATGCTCGAAGGCGGCGGCAGGATGGTGCTCTCGGCAGGCGACCGCGCTACCGGTCCCGGACATTTCGGCCTCTATGTAGAGGACGAAGGTGTCGAGAAGATGTCTTTCCATTACGAGGCTGACTTCAACCGCAGCGGCCGCAGCGTCCTCGCCGTCCGCTCGCTCCTCTGGAAGAACGGCTGGCCGGTAGCGGCCGACCCGTTCAAGGAAGGCACCTTCGAGATCGAGTCGGAGCGCAGGGGCTACTCGCTCGAGCTGGCAGTAAGCTTCGTCCGCCTGCAGGGCGCGATGATGAGGGGCTTCGGCCGCAATTCCGACGGTCCGGTCGTTGTGATCGAGGACCAGAAGCTTGAGGATGTCGTCGAAGGATGGCCTGAGGGCGACATCGACATCCGTGTCGGCGACTACATGTTCCGTCCTCACCAGAGATGGACCGTCACTGCCGTTCCGGATGCCGGCGGCTATCTGGGAGCCCCCTACTACAAGATCGTCATAGCCGGCACTGAAAGGGCCCTGGCGGCCACTTCCGATGCCGAGCTCACCGCCGTTCCCAAGTTCACCGGCGCTCCGGAGCAGCTCTGGCGCATCGAGCAGCTTACTGACGGCACCTTCCGCATCATGCCGAAGAGCGTCCCCGGACACGAGGGCGAGCAGTTCGCCATCGTCTGCACCGGCGACAGCACTGTGGCTCTCGGCAAGTATGATTTCAACAGCGACAATTCCAAGTGGAATTTCAGGGACAGATAATTTATGAAAAGAATAGCATTCATCCTGCTGGCCTGCGCGCTCGTTTTCACCTCGTGCGGCCAGAAGCAGCTCAAGCCCTGGAAGAAGGGCGGTTTTGAGACTCACAAATACCGCAACGTATTCGCGGAAATGGGTTATCCCAAGAAAGACATCGACGCCAAGCTGGAGTCTATCTTCCAGGAGGTCTTCTACGGCCCGAACAAGGTTTTCTTCGAGGTCGGTGACGACATGGGCTACATGTCCGACGTCAAGAACTTCGACGCCCGTACTGAGGGTATGTCCTACGGTATGATGATCGCCGTCCAGCTGGACAAGAAGGATGTCTTCGACCGTCTCTGGAGATGGGCGAAGAAATACATGCAATATCAGGACGGTCCCATGAAGGGATACTTTGCCTGGAGCCTCAGTCCGGACGGCACCATCCGCGGGGCGGGCCCGGCATCGGACGGAGAGCTCTATTTCATCACCTCCCTCATCTTCGCCTCCAACCGCTGGGGCAACGACGGAGAGATCAACTATCTCGCTGAGGCACAGAACATTCTGAACTCATCCTGGGAGAAGGACGGTTCCGAAGGCATCATGCCTTTCATCAACAAGGAGAACCATCTCATCATCTTCACCCCCGACGGAAGGGGCGTCAGCTATACCGACCCGTCATACCACCTCCCCGCCTTCTATGAGGTATGGGCCCGCTGGGCCGACGACGGACGCGCCGACTTCTGGCGCGAGTGCGCCAAGGCCAGCCGCGAATACCTGCACAAGAGCATCGATCCAGTAACAGGTCTCAACCCTGACACCAACAACTTCGACGGCTCCTACATCCAGACGCCGTCCTGGGGCGGCAGGGTCAACAAACCTGCTTTCCGCTTCGACTCCTGGAGGGTTCCGATGAACATCGCTCTCGACTACTCTTGGGCGTGCGCAGACCGCGAGTGGCAGACCAACTACGCCAACACCATCCAAGCGTTCTTCTACTCCAAGGGCATCGATGACTTCGCCGACCAGTACAATGTAGACGGAACTGAAGTAGACTTCGCCATGCCGGCTGGAATGGGTCCCATGCAGGGACGCGGCACCCGTCACTCGGTCGGCCTCGTGGCCACCACCGCCGCGGCTACCCTTGCTGCAGACAACGAGATCTCCCGCGAATTCGTGCAGCGTCTGTGGGATTCCAAGAACGAGCCTTATGCAGACGGCTATTTCGATGCATATTATGACGGCCTCCTGAGGCTCTTTGCATTCATGCACCTCAGCGGTCATTACCGCGTCATTGAGCCGGCTAAGTAACTGATTGAAAAATTATTGGACTATGGCACTTGAACAACAGATACAGAATGACATAATGGCTGCGATGAAGGCCAAGGACCAGGTCCGGCTCAACGCCGTGCGCTCCATAAAGTCCGCCATCCTGCTTGCCAGGACGGCGGAAGGAGCGAGCGGCGAGCTCACTGACGGCGACATCGTAAAGCTCATCCAGAAGCTCGCGAAGCAGCGCAAGGAAGCGGCGGAGCAGTATGTCGCCGCCGGCCGGCAGGAGCTCGCTGACAACGAACTCGCCGAGGCCGAAGTGCTTGCGGCCTATCTTCCCAAGCAGCTGACGCCTGAGGAGGTGGAGGCGAAGTTGAAAGAGATCATAGCCGAGGTCGGCGCTTCAGCTCCTTCGGATATGGGCAAGGTGATGGGAGTCGCCACCAAGCGGCTTGCAGGCCTCGCCGACGGCAAGACCATCTCCGGCATAGTCCGGAAGCTGCTCGGCTGATTCAGAAGATATTCTTAACGATTGTTTCCAGGAACTCGCGGTCCGTATCATCAAAGGCCGCGAGTTCTTTGCTGTCTATGTCAAGGACAGCCACGACCTGGCCTTGGCGGCGCACCGGGGCCACAATCTCGCTGCGGCTCTCCGAGCTGCACGCGATGTGGCCCGGAAACTCCTCGACATCAGGCACTACCACTGTCTCGTTCCGCTTCCAGGCCGTGCCGCAGACTCCCCTCCCGTATGGGATATGGATACAGGCCACAGGCCCTTGGAACGGCCCCAGGACCAACTCATCCCCAACCACACGGTAAAACCCGGTCCACCAGAAGCCGAATGCACGGTGTAGCAGCGCCGCAAGGTTGGCCATGCAGGCAATCTCGTCAGTCTCCCCTTCCAGGAGGGATTCTGCCTGTGGGATCAATTCCTTGTAAAGAGTTTCCTTGTCTTTCATCGCATGTAGTTTACGGCGGCAAATTACACATCTTTCTGCTGAAAAACAATTATATTTGTGACATACACTTGAACGATGGCCAAATACCGCAAATACGACACATGCTTTTTCGAACGTTACGCCCAGCTCTGCCTGACAGAGCTGCTGGGCGGCGAGTTCGCGGGCCTGGTCAATCGCGACAGGCCCGACCTCCAGAGTCCCGGCGGGAGCCATGAGGTCGGCATCGAAGTCACGCGCGCCATGGAACAGAGCAAGGACGCGGCCCGGCATCTCCTGAAGGAAATGGCCGGAGTCACGGCCACTGACGAGGACATCAAGAATCTCGAGGACCTGGAGCGTATCATCAGCTCGGGATACGGATATGGCTTGGAGGACGGCGATTACATCGGATACAAGGAATACGAGTACTGGTCCATGGCCCTCCCTCTCGAGCGCGTATTGAAGAGCAAGGTAGCAAAAGTGACAAGCGGATTCTACGGGGACTTCAAGCGCTTCGGCCTGTATGTCTTCTGCAAGGACAACCTCAGCGATTTCGACATCCTCAAGACTCTGCGCTATGTCAGGTCACTCCAGCGCGGACACGAGAGGCATTACAACACGCTCTTCCTCTCAGAGATCAGCACCCTGCATGTCTGCCGGCTTGACGACGGCATCAGGAAGGACGAACGCATCGTCAGCATGGACATCGATCCCGAACTCCGCCGCCACCTGTTCCTCGAGTCGGTCAAATACTGAGTTCCCACTGTCATTCCGGCAGCATAAATGACTGATTGTCAGTATTTTAATGACAATCTGTCAGTTTTTTCGTGCCAAACTCGCAGTTTTTGGCACTGGCCTCCTGTTTGTAATTATTCTTGTCGAACCCGCCAGGATGACGGGAGAAAAAAATAGATAGAACATATTAAAAATAGGAGATTAAAATTATGTTACCTGCAAGAAGAAATCAGTATTGGCTGCCCAGTATTTTCAATGACATTTTCGATGATGACTTTATGGGCTACACTCCCGCTAAGCAGTTCGCTTCCCCGGCAGTGAACATCATCGAGAACGAGAAGGACTATCAGATCGAGGTCGCGGCTCCGGGTATGAGCAAGGAAGACTTCAAGGTCCGTCTCGAGAATGACAACGAGCTCGTCATCTCGCTCGAGAAGAAGAACGAGGACAAGCACGAGAAGAAGAACTACCTGCGCCGCGAGTTCTCTTACGCTTCGTTCAAGCAGGCGTTCATCATCCCTGACGAGGTCGAGGCTGAAGGCATCAACGCCGCAATGGTGGACGGTGTCCTGAAGATCACCCTCCCTAAGAAGGAAGCGACCGTCAAGACCCCGGCCAGCCGCCAGATCGAGATCGGTTAACCTTTGCAACGCCCGAAGGCGTGCAATATAATCCCGCGGTGTGGACTCCACACTGCGGGATTTTTTTTATATTTGTAAGTATGAACAAAACTGAACACTATGCGATTACTCCTCCTTCTCCTTCTGGCTTTTGCGCCATATGCCCAAGCGATATCCAAACCGGTCGAAGTCAAATCTCCCGACCGCAGCGTTGTCCTCGCGTTTGACATAGACTCTGAGGGCCATTTCGTTTACCGTCTCACCAAAGACAAGGAGACAGTAATAGACTGGTCCGTGACTGGATTCGCCTCAAGTGCCGGGAGTGTCACGGATGCCACACGGCTCGATGCCGGCAGGAAGGTGCGCGTCAGGCAGGAATGGAAGCCTCTCTGGGGCAAGCGTTCCGTAGTCCCCGACCGTTATAACGGCCGGGACATCTCCGTAACCTTCGCCGACCTCGGTGAAGTCACCCTTCAGGCAAGGGTTTACGATGATGGGGCTGCTTTCCGTTTCACGGGTCTGCCGGCCGGAGAGATGACCGAACGGACATCTTTCAACTTCGCCGGAGATTACACGGCTTGGTTCTACAACGGAGAGAGGCATAATATCGGTCCCGAGAGACTCAGCGAATCCGATGGCGAGCGCCTGCCTGTGATGACCGTCAAGGCCGCTGAGGACCGCTACCTGGCCATCCACGAGGCCGCGCTCGGCCCCGACGGCTGGCCCATGCGGCTCCGCTCAGCGGCCGGCTCCACTTCATTCGAAGTCATCCCGGAGGCCATTTCTGCAGACTCCCCTTTCACTTCCGCATGGAGGGTGGTAATGTGTTCGGCCACCCCAGGCGGACTGGTGGATTCGCATCTGCTTGAACTGCTTAATCCGGAAGCGCAGGGAGATTTCAGCTGGGTGAAGCCCGGCGTATGCCTTTGGGACTGGCGCATCGACGGCGCAGTCTGGGAGGGCTATCATTACGGGATGGACTACGAGTCGTGGACAAGGATGATCGACTTCGCTGCGGAGCAGGGCTTCAGCCACCTCGTGCTGGATGCCAACTGGTATGGCCCTGAGTTCTCAGCCGATTCAGATCCCGTCAAGGGCGACAAGGCCCGCGACGTGCAGCGCATCATCGCCTACGGCCGCCAGAAGGGCGTAGGCGTCTGGCTTTACCTCAACGACGTCGCGGGACGGCGCTACCCCATCGAGGAGACCCTTGCCCAGTATGAGCAATGGGGTGCGGCCGGAGTCAAATACGGATTCATGAACGGCACTCCTCTGGAAAAGAACCGCAAGACACAGGAGATCACCGCTTTATGCGCGAAGCATCATCTTCTCGTCGACTATCACGACTACCCTGTTCACCCCTTCGGCCAGATGCGCACATGGCCCAATGCCATCACGCGTGAGTATTGCAAGGCCCAGCTTGACGGCCGCCAGATCTTCCAACCCAAGACTTTCGTCACATCGGTATTCGTCAATATGATTGCGGGACCCGTGGACATGAACAACGGTTTCATGGAACTCCATCAGGGGCGCACCACCCGAAAGGACAACAACCAGGAGGTGCCCTCCACAGCTACCGCTGAAATCGCCCGCACGATGATCACCTGGTCCGGCGCAACCGTCATACCGGACATCCCCGAGTATTATAAGAAATACCCCCGCCTGCTGGAATTCCTCTCTGCAGAGAAGCAGCCCTGGAAGGAAAGCATCACCCTCGACGGCAGGATAGGCGAATACATCGTCATGATGCGCCAGAACGCTGATGGCGACTACCTTGTAGCCGCCGCTACGAATGAGGATTCCCGCACTCTCGATATTCCCCTGTCATTCCTTCCAAAGGGTTCCTGGAGTGCTGCAGTCAACACTGATGCAGAGGATACCGACTACCGCACGAACCGCGAGACCTGCGCGTCGTACGACACCGTCGTGGCTTCCTCATCCGTCCTCACGGTCCGTCTTGCCCCGGGAGGCGGCGCCTGTATCCTGCTTCGCCCTCAGGCGAAATAGCATGATTACCATTCAAGTCCGTTTCTTTTTTCGTAACTTTGCATGAATGTCGGAGAGCAAGGACATATTGCTGGGGCGGATACGGAACGGACAGGCGCTCACGACGGGACAGCAGGTAAGGCTGACCCTGCTTTTGTGTGGTCCGGCTATCCTGGCCCAGCTGGCTTCCGTGCTGCTGCAGTTCATCGACGCGTCGATGGTCGGAAGCCTGGGAGCCAATCCCGCCGCTTCCATCGGACTTGTATCCACTACCACCTGGATCTTCATGGGTTTCGCCATGGCCGCGTCCCAGGGTTTCTCGGTACAGGTCGCGCATCTCATTGGATCGAACGATTTCGGCGGAGCACGCAAGGTACTCCGGCAAGGTCTCACGACTGTTATCCTGTTCAGCCTCTTCCTTTCTTTGGCAGGGCTGGCGATAGCCGCTCCGCTGCCACGATGGCTTGGTGGAAGTCCGGAGATTGCGGATGACGCTACTGCGTACTTCACGACATTCGTCCTGTTCCTCCCAGCGATGCAGATGGAGTTCCTCGGAAGCAGTATGCTGTCGTGTAGCGGCAACATGAAAGTGCCTAGCATGCTGAACATTATGATGTGTATGCTAGATGTTGTCTTTAACTTCCTGCTGATATTCCCGACGCGCGATATCGCACTTTTCGGAAGCACGTTTACGATGCCGGGAGCCGGCATGGGAGTACGCGGTGCAGCCCTCGGTACCGGCCTGGCGGAGTGCATTACGGCCATAGCGATGCTTTATTTCCTGCTGGTCCGTTCCAAGGAACTGGCCATCGTCCGGGAGCGAGGCTCATTCCGCCCGACAGCCCTGTGCCTCAAGAATGCTTTCGGCATCACCGGGCCGATGTGGGTGCAGAACGTCATTATGCGCGGGGCGCACATCGCCAGCACCGTTATCGTAGCTCCGTTGGGAGCGGTCGCCATAGCGGCGAACTCCTTCGCCATCACCGCGGAGAGCTTCTGCTACATGCCCGGCTATGGAACGGGTGACGCCGCCACCACCCTTGTGGGGCAGAGCCTCGGAGCCAAACGACGCGACCTTGTCCGCAGCTTCTCCCGCATCACCCTCCTGCTCGGAGTCGGCATGATGTCTGCCTTAGCCGTAGTGATGTATTTCATAGCGCCGCAGATAATGTCACTGCTCAGTTCCGACCCCGATGTTGTGGCGCTAGGCGCGCGTGTGCTGCGCATCGAGGCTTTCGCCGAGGCCGGCTATGCCGCCTCGATAGTCGCCTACGGCGCCTGCGTCGGCGCAGGCGACACCGCCGTGCCGAGCATGCTGAACCTTGGGAGCATGTGGCTGGTCCGCATAGTTCCCGCTATATTCCTTACGCGCATCTACGGCCTTCCCGGCTACTGGGTCGCGATGTGCATCGAACTGAACGTCAGAGGATTGCTGTTCATCTGGCGCATCAGCGGAGAGAAATGGATGAAGAATATGATACAAACGACATAAAACATGAGAACAATCAAGAACCAGGAATTCGGCGGCGAGAGGCCGCTGTACTGTGAGCACGACCTCTATCTCGAGAACGTCGTCATACACGCCGGAGAGTCAGCCATCAAGGAGACCTCCGACATCACGGCCGTGCGCTGCCGCTTCGAAGGCAAGTACCCGTTCTGGTGCTGCGACCGTTTCACGGTCAAGGACTGCATTTTCACAGTAGGCGCACGCGCCGCCCTGTGGTATTCACGTGACCTTCTGATGGAAGACACCATAGTGGACGCACCGAAGATGTTCCGCGAGATGGACCGCCTGACTCTCCGCCGCGTCATCATCGACTCGGCGGCGGAAACGCTGTGGTCCTGCAGGGACGTAAAACTGGAGGACGTCAGGGCGGACCGGGCAGACTACATCTTCATGCATTGCGACGGCGTGGAGATCGACAACTTCAAGCTGAACGGCAATTATTCATTCCAGTGGACCAAGAATGTCGTCATCCGGAACTCCATCCTCAACACCAAGGACGCATTCTGGGAGACCGACAACGTCACCGTTTACGACTCAGTCATCGACGGGGAGTTCCTCGGATGGCATTCGCGCAACCTTCATCTGGTGCGCTGCCATATCGGCGGCAGCCAGCCTCTGTGCTATGCCGAAGGCCTCGTCCTGGAGGACTGTACCTTCGCCGCCGACGCCGACCTGGCATTCGAGTACAGCGACGTAAAGGCAACCATCAAGGGGCATATCCCTTCGATCAAGAACCCCAAGACCGGTTTCATCAAGGTGGACAGCTGCGGCGAGCTCATCATCGACGGCAACATCAAAGCCCCGGGAGACTGCGACATTCAAATAGGTTAGGATTATGTACGATTTCGATACCATCATTCCCCGCAGGGGAACCAACTCGATCAAATGGGACGCCCGTCCACCGTTCGATGCCGACACGGAAGGCGTTATTCCCCTATGGGTAGCCGACATGGACTTCAAGGCTGCCCCATTCATCATCGATGTCCTCCGCAAGCGGGTGGAGCACGGAGTGTTCGGATATGTCTGCGTGCCGGACAGTTATTATGAAGCTGTCTGCCGCTGGTTCTCCGGTCGCCACGGCTGGAAAGTCGAAAAAGACTGGATCATCTACACTACCGGCGTCGTTCCCGCTCTCTCCGCGGCCGTAAAGGCCCTTTCCAAGCCCGGAGAGAAGGTTATACTCCAGTCTCCGGTATACAACTGCTTTTTCTCGTCCGTGCGCAACAACGGCTGCGAAATCCTCGATGTGCCGCTCCTGTACCATGACGGGACCTACAGTTATGATTTCGACGGACTGGAGCGCGCCTGCGCCGATCCTGCCGCGAAGGTGATGCTCCTGTGCAATCCCCACAACCCCGCCGGGCGGGTCTGGACCCGCGAGGAACTCGCCAGGGTCGGCGACATCGCCCGGCGGCACGGCGTCACCGTCATCAGCGACGAGATCCACTGCGAGATAGTCATGCCGGGCTTCACCTACACTCCTTTCGCCTCTGTCTCCCCGGAGAACCAGGCCAGCTGCGTCACCCTGTGCTCCCCCAGCAAAAGCTTCAATACCGCCAGCCTGCAGATAGCCAACATCATCACATCGAACCCGGAGTGGAGGAAGCTCATAGACAGGGCCATCAACGTCAACGAGATATGCGACGTCAACCCCTTCGGTGTCCTTGCACTCGAGGCAGAGTACAGTCCGGAAGGTGCGGAATGGCTTAAAGAACTGAATCAATACATATACGACAATTACCTGTTGCTCAGAGAGAAACTTACCGACTGGACCGTCTGCAAACTGGAGGGGACTTACCTTCCCTGGGTCGATGTCAGCTCCCTCGGACTCCCGACGGAGAAGATAGAGGAAGAACTCCTCCGGAACTACAAGGTATGGGTGAATGCCGGAGCCATGTACGGCACCGAAGGCTTCATCCGCATCAATCTTGCCACACCGCGCAGCGTCCTGGCCGAAGGCCTGGACCGCGTCAGCCGCGGTCTCTCAGCATTGGCAGCCTCTTCCGGTAAGTAATCATCCTCCAGACCCACTCGACGGGTCCGTAGAGGAAATGGTTCAGCCAGAAGCGGCTGAAGAGCATTTGGATCAAATATACGCCAAGTGCGATCAGCTCCGTCGTGAGCAGGTCCACCCCGGCGCCCCACCCCAGGCCAATCCCGTAGAACAGCAGAACGCCGAATACGGATTGGCCTAAATAATTGGTGCAGGCCATGCGGCCGGTCGAAGCCAGCAGCTTCCAGACGCGGGCCTCCGGCCGCCTGTCGAAGAGCAGGCAGAAGCCGGCCGCATAGGCAAAGCCCATCGGATAGACGCTCAGAAGGTAAAAACAATCCCTTAGTACAGTGCCGCCATCCGTCATGCAGTTCCATGTGTAAAGCGCAGAGAAGGGAAGCCCGACAGCCAAACAGACGCAAAGGATGCGGCGCAGAAGTGCCCTGTGGGCCGACAGGTCCGCATAAATGCGGTGCCGGCCGACACAGAAGCCTATAATAAAGAGCCCGAGGACCTTGAAATACCTGTGGCTGCTCACGAACTCCCACAGGCGCTCCACCGCTCCCATCCTCAGGAAGCGGCTCATATCGCCGTATCCGTCGACATCCCGGAGCCAGGTACCGAAGTTCGCCGCAGTGATGCCGTAGCGGTCGCAAAGGCGCCAATAGTCCGCCTCGAGCGGATCGGCCAAATGAGGGAACAGTATATCGAGGAGAAGCGGCAGAAGAAGGAAGGATCCCGCAACCGCCAGCAGCCGTCTGGTCGGCAGCCTGCGGAACAGAGGGAGCAGCATGCCCATCGCTGCATAAAGCATCAGGATGTCACCGCTCCATAGCAGCATAAGATGCAGGAAACCGATCACGAAAAGGGTTGACATCCTCCGATAGAACGTCGTCGTACTGTGCCCGGAATTCTCCAGCTGGATGCCGAAGCCGATTCCGAACAGCAGAGAGAACAAGGTGTAGAACTTGCCGTCTATGAAGAAGAACTGAAGCCCCCGCACTACCCTGTCAAGGGGAGTATGAGTGGCCGGACCGGCGAAAGTCCACAGGGAAAACTCCGGAAAATTGGCCAGAATGATCCCGAGAAGGGCAAATCCGCGCAAAGCATCCAGTACGACGTATCTTACCTTCTGCACCATTGATTTTCAGTGATAGAAACAAATTTGTTTATTTTGATAACAAAAATGTTAAGCAGCTTTTTTACTCTACGAAACGGATTTTTGAGAGGTCGCGGGGCTTTGCAGCGGGCTCTTCGTCCGGATATCCGACCGCGATCATGTAGAGTATCTGGTAATCCGGATTGATGCCGAGTTTTTCACGATAAGGCTGCGCCTCCGGAGCGGAATTCAGGAAACGCGTCGGAGCCCCGAGACAGCAGGTGCCGAGCCCGAGGGACTGTGCGGCGAGCATGATGTTTTCGCCGAGCAGGCCGGCATTCACTCCATTGTAGGTGTCGTCCGGAGCAGCGACTGCTATCACCGCCGTACCGTTCACGAACATGTTCTTGAAACCCGGCCGCGAGGCCATCTGCGGATTCGCCGCCTTGTACACTTCCGTTATCCCGTCGATCCATTCCTTGCTGTCGATGATGCGGACTTCCCAGGCCTGGGCGTTCATGCCGTTCGGAGCGTTGACGCCGCACTCGGCGAGGAGCTGGAGCTTTTCCCTCTCGACAGGAGTGTCCTTGTACTGGCGGACGGACCGCCTGGCCATGATGGCCTCGATGACGGCGTTGCCGTCCCCCGCCTCGGCGGCAGAGCCGGAGGCGCCGTTTCCGCAGCCCGTGGCTGCAAGCATTCCAGCTGCGAGGAATGCGATGATACAGTTTTTCATATCGGTTCAAATATTAAAGCCCCGCTGAAGGACAGCGGGGCTAAACGATTGTATTATTTACTTTTCAATAGCGTCGGTTATCTGTTTGGATATGGCCTGCCAGTGAGCTTTGGTCACACTGTCGGAAGACTTGGCCTTGGCAGCCTTTTTCTGGATATCCATAAGGGTTGCAAGGAGCAGGGTACGACCGTCGGATGCTGCAGCTGCGCTGCTATTCACCACCTCGATGGCAGAGCTGACGAAGCGGCGTTGCAGGTAACGGCGATAGCTGTCGACCGCCTTGCCCTTATCAAGCTCAGAGAAGACCATTCCTGTCAGGTCGGCGAGGTACTCCTCCGGCTTGTAGGCGGACGGATCGTACTGGGCGAACTGTCCCAGACGGTTCAGTTTGGCGATGCTCAGCAGGTTCGAGGAACTAACCACATTATTGACCAGGGTGTAGAGTGCATTGTCAGGCTGGTCGGTCAGATCGAAGATATAAGGCACGTCCACAAGCCATGAAGGCTTGGTGAAGAGATTCTGGTTCAAGAAGTTGAGCGCATTCTTCTGCCTGTCCTTCGGTACGGGCGCGTACTTCACCAGATCGGTCTGCTCGATGCTGTGATTGGTGATGAAGCGGCCGCCGATATTGGCGGAGACATGGCCGAGATAGCGGTTGAACTGGCTGACCACCGCTTCATACATACGGCTGACATTCGTATACATGTCAGCTTCCTCGACATTCCATGCCGGGATCTGGCCGATAGCGCGCTTGAGGTTCAGGATACCGTAGTTGCTGGCGGCCACGGCATCGTCACCGAGGTCCTCCGTGAGTGCGCGAGGGTCATTGTCGCGGCCTTCACCTCCGAACCACAGGCGCGGATCCGCAGCCAGGCGCTCGGTGATGACCTTGTTCCAGTAGAGATGGTCTTCTTTCGGTGTCTTGTATTCCGTTGGCTTATAGCCGAATTCGATAGCCCACTTGTCGTAATCGTTTATGCGAGGATAGAGGCCGGCCTTGGTGATGTTGTCCTCCGGCTGAGCCACATAATTGAAGCGGGCGTAGTCCATGATGCTGACGGTATGTCCATGCTCCTCCACCCAGGCTTTGTCGCGGAGTTTCTCCACAGGGGTCTGGCTGCTGGAGCCCATGTTGTGACGCAGGCCGAGGGTATGGCCGACCTCGTGCGAAGAGACGAAGCGGATGAGGTCACCCATCAGTTCGTCGTCATACTTGATCTTGCGGGCGCGCGGATCGACGACACCGGCCTGGACCTGATACCAGTCGTGAACCAGGGTCATGACATTGTGGTACCAGCCGATGTGGCTCTCGATGATCTCACCCGAGCGCGGATCGTGCACATTGGGACCGTAGGCATTTGCCGTAGGCGAAGCCAGGTAACGGATCACGGAGAAACGGGCATCCTCGAGGCTCATGTCGGGATTGTCCTCAGGCCATTCCTCGGCGTGGATTGCATTCTTCCATCCGGCCTGCTCGAAAGCCTTCTGCCAGTCGTTGACGCCGGCGATAAGGTAGGGACGCCACTGCTTAGGAGTAGCGGGATCGATGTAATAGACGATGGGCTTTATCGGCTCGACAAGCTCTCCCCTCTTCTGTTTCTCGACATCCTCCGGACGGGCCTCGAGGCGCCAGCGGGTGATGAAACGCACGGTCTCGACTCCCTGCTGTTCATCCGTGAACTTGCTGTAGCCGTCGGCGAAATAACCAACGCGCGGATCGAACAGGCGCTGCTGCATGGGGACTTCAGGGAGAAGCACCATCGAAGTGTTGAGCACCATGGTCACCACACCGGCCCCGACTCCGGCGGGCAGGGCGCGTGCGACCTGCGGCCCGCCGGCGCTGCCGGCATTGGGGGCATTATATGCAAACGTCTTGGTTACTGTAACTTCCGTATTGATAGGATATGTACGGATGCTGTTGATGAAGCTGGCATCGCTACGGACATTGCCTAGGTTGTACGAACGCTTGGAGCGGCTGTCCATCGAGAACACCTGATTGTCACCCTCGAAGAGGCTTGTCACCTTGACACGCGTAGTTCCCTCGCTGGAGGAGGATTCAGGCTTGATCGAGGCAACGATAGGGTTCTCGGAACTCACGTTCACAGCCTTTTCAATATCGTCTCCGGCCTCTGCCGCAATATTCAGTACATCCGCCCTGAGCAGGAGATTGCCGTTGACGGCCTTCTCCCAATAGATCATGGCTTCAGTGACTTCCTCTCCGCCGTACTCACTCGCGCCGGGCGTATTGCTGACGAAGCGGGTCACAGCCAGAATCCTGCGGCCAAGCAGGCTGTCCGGAATCTCGAAATACCAGTCCTTCTCGTTCTGGGCAACGCCGAAGAGGCCCTGCTTGAATGTGAGCTCAGGCTCCTTCTTCTTCTCCTGCTCCGGCGACTCCTTGGAGTCCTTGCCGGCAGCCGGCTTACCGGCTCCCGGGCCCTGTGCGCCGGCGGTCATGCTAAAGGCGAGAAACAGGGTGGCAGCAACATAAAATACTCTTTTCATGGTAGTTAAGTAAGTTTATATAAAGTATTAGTAAAAATCCGTCAAATACCAAGCAGAGCCTTCGCTTCAGGCGTCATGAAGGGTTCGATGTCGGCATAGGGAACGGTGAACGAAGGCATACCTTCCGCATAACTGGCTATCTCATACTGCTGGTAGATGAAGTTCAACCCGTCCTCAGAAGGATACAGTGGCCAGCTCGGGAGCGGCACGAAACCGTCCTCGATGAAGAGGCTCTCCTTCAGCTCGTCCCAGGTCGTATCGTACCCGCCTTCGGAGTAATACCGGAGCAAGCCGGCTATCAGCAGCGGCTGCATCTCCGAGGCGCGCGACGCGTCGACGAAGTCGTCGACAGGCGCGCCGTCCGCCTTCGAGAAGGTCAGGCAGCCGCGCCCCGTTACGCCGCCATGCGCGCCGCCCATGTAGATGTAATCCATTGACTGGAACACCACGTAACGGTCGGTATCATCAATCTTCCTCAGGCCGAACTCGTAGCCCCATCTCGGAAAATCCCGGAGCATCTCGGCCTTCTCCTCATCCGAGAAGTCCTCGTCTTCGAGGATGTATTTCGCCCGCTCGTCGGCGTCCTCCTGCGACTGCCTGCCGATCAAGGCGAATGCGTTTTCCCTGTAATAACCCAGCATGCCCTCAATGTCATCACTGTCGCCGTCAAACGGATCGAAGAAGCGCTCGTTCTCATAGGAAGTGACGTGGCTCAGGATATCGTCAACCACGCTCTCCAGTTCCTGGCGCACGCGCGCCGAAGCCTTGTCGGTCCCCGACGGCAGTTCTGCGTCCATAGTCATGTAGGCGTGTGCCGTCGAGTCCGCCCAATGATACTCCTTCGTAGCCATCGGCTGCTTCACATCCACGCACGATGCCGCCAGAACGGCAACAAGTGCGCATAGCAGAATATTTGTTCTCAATTTCATGTATTATTGTTATTTTTGTTCAAATTCCACACGTATGAAGTTCCTGGGAAACCTCGCCTGGCTCGTCCTCGGCGGCCTGCTGGTCGCCATCATCTACATCGCCGTAGGTCTGCTGATGTGCATCACCATCATCGGCATTCCGTTCGGTGTCCAGCTCATCAAGTTGGGCGGCTACGCCTTCTGGCCCTTCGGGCGCGAACTCGTCAACGGCCCCGGCGAACCCGGCTGCCTGTCCACCGTCATGAACCTCCTTTGGATCGTGCTAGGCTGGTGGCAGGTCGCCATAATCCACCTCGTCTGCGGTCTCATCTTCTGCATCACGATCATCGGTATCCCCTTCGGGCTCAAGCATTTCAGCCTGGCTCTCGCAGGCATATTCCCTTTCGGGAAAGAGATCCGATGACGTGATCAGTCTATGATACGGACCTCGCGGCCGGCAAGATACTTGTCCAAAAGGTCACGCGTCCGGATCTTGACAAAGCAGGTCGCGGTGCCATCCGTGCACGCAAACCACTCGCTTTCAGCGACCTTGCGGTCCATCACCAGATGGACGCCGGCTGACTGCGGAAGGACCGCACTCAGCATGGTAGTGGCCCCGACCAGGACGCCTGTCTGCTCCCACAACTTATCCGCCGGGGCAAAAGATACCCGCGGAATCCCCAGCGCTCCGCAGAACTCCCTTGTGACAAATGGCCTGTCATCCGTCGTGACATAAAGGTAGAACTCCGTCTGCTGGCGGTTGCACAGGAAGATGGTCTTCACTATGCGGCATCCGATCCTTGCATCGATATGCCGGCAATCCTCCATCGTAAGTCCTGGATCCGTATCCACGCGCTCGAAGGGAATACCCAGCAAATCAAAAGACTCATAAACTCGGCGCTGCAACTCCGACGAATACTCCGCCGGAGGGGCAGTCTTGACCTCACTGACCTTGAACATGGCTACAACTGCTTCAGGGCGCGTGCGAGCTGATCGGGGCAACTGGTTCCCCGGCCATTGCAATCTATTCCCTCAAGCCTGGCAATGGCCTCATCTATCTTCATCCCGGCGACGAGCGCTGCCACGCCCTGCGTGTTGCCGTTGCAGCCGCCGGTATATCGGACCTGCCTTATCACTTCGCCGTCCGTCTCGATGTCTATCTGCCGGGAACAGACCTGTCCGCAGGTCTCGAACGCAGTCCGGCGCACTTCCCCTTCAGTCCTGTCAAATATCTTTCTTACGTCAAACATATCCATCTGAAATATCATTCCTACAAATATAGACAAAAAGCGCGGCATTTCATATAAGACACATTTAGCACGCTTTTTGTGGCAAAAAGCAATAACTCTTAAAACAAATGTGAGATGAAAAGGTTTTTCAGCACCATTTTGATCGCCGTCTGCGCAGTAATGGCATTCAGTTCGTGCGAGACATTGGACCCTGACAAGGATTTCAGCGGCACTCCCTACGGCTTTTGGATTGTCGACAAGCTCGATACAGAGGCATCCCTGACCATAAACGGCAATACCACCAAGACCACGAACACCACGGACTTCAGTTCCGAGTATTGCCGCCTTAATCTCGACCCCTCACACATCGCGACCCTGTGGTTCAACCTTGAATGGCCGGACTCGGAGACGTTCACGTATGACGAGGCAACCAAAAGGATAGTATTCAAGGAGGGACTCGACAAGGGTGATGACGGCAAGGCCATAGTACTCCTCGGCATCTATGATGTCATACTCCAGGGTGACACCATGATCCTTCAGCAGCCCGAGGCGTCCATCGGTATAGGAGGATACGGCGCCAGCCAGCGTTCAACCTACTATTTCCACCGCGCCCCCAAGAGCGAAAAGCCGAGGGAGACTACCAATTAACCGTTTATTCCGGAGTGTTCCATTCACTCCAAAACTGATAAGGGAGGGTATTCTATTCGTACAGATAGAATATCCTCTCCATCATTTGCCACTTTTGGGTAGAAGTCGATCCCGGCCGGCAGGCCTGGAAGACTTCGACCGTATTCTCCCATTCCTTCTGGCGAGGAAGGGATGCGAGTTTTTCCATAGCCTCATCCCAGTCGAAATCGACAGGTACCTCGACTATCATGAACAGGTGCGTCCCTAAGATGTATATCTCCATTTCGAGTATTCCGACTGCTCTGATGCCGTCGCGGATTTCCTTCCAATGGTTTTGCGCTGAATGAAGGCTCTTGTACTTCTCGATGCTGTCTTTGTCATCGACGAGTTCAAGGGTTTGGCAGAACCTCTTGGTAGGCTGATGGTAGTCAGTCATAGGATAACCGGTTTTCATTGTTGGGCGATTGTCAATCATGGCTTGTTATTTACTTAATTATCAATGCGTCAATGGTCGCGACGCCGTCGACCGACGTTATTTCTATCAAATGACCTCCCCTCCTGAGGCGGCGGGATCTGAATACTATCTGCTGCTTGCCAGGCGGGGAAGAACCCAGGTCGATCTCGCCACAGTCCTTTCCGTCGATGCATACCCTCATACGGCCGTACTCCGGTCCGGTCGGGGCGACCAGCCTGACTGACCTGCCATCGAACTGTGCGCTCCACACATCGCCTGGATGATCGGTCAGGTAGAGGTCGTTGTTGAAGTCGCCGCTCCCAAGGTTACACTTGCGGTCCCAGCCCAGAGTCCTGACCCCAGGATCATCGTCGTTGAACCAAGCTTTGTCATGGACGATTCTCAGAATTTTGAAGCCTGTAGCCAAGGCCTCATCCTCTATTTCCGAGATAGGCTTCAGGCTCCTTGCTGCACTGATCTTCAGACCTCCGGCAGTTTGCGTATATTTGACCCTGACCTTACTGTCGCCCAAGACCTTTACTTTCCTGATACGTCCGACCGAGGGTGCGTCCGAGCCCAGGGCCTCAAGCAGAATCTCACGTCCGTCCCATTCTGGAAGCACGACGTAGATATTCCCACCATTCCTGGTATAGATGACCTGTTCATTGCCCCACACGTCGAAGGGACGTGATCCATAGACAGCCTCCCCATTGATTTCCAGCCACTTGCCGATATCTTCGCAGATCTGTCTCGCCTCATCATCTATGTTTCCCCTCCCCCGCTGGGTAATGTTCAGCAACAGCGAACCGTTGCGCGAGACGTTCTGCATCAGGCGGGTGATGATTTCCGAGGCGGGGCGGTAAGGCGCCCCGGCCATGTAATGCCACTCCTGGAGGCTCACTTCGGTCTGGAACGGGAAGGCCATGATCTGGTCCTCGGTGAAGAACTCGGTGCTTTTGACAAGACTGCGGTCCACCAGCGGCATCAGCTCCGGGCTGTTTTGGAAACTGTCATAACGGCCGCCGACTCCCTTGAAGGTCGCCACCACCTGGCGATTCCCGCTTTCACGCTTAAGGGCGATGTTGTAGAAATTGACGAGTATCTGCGGAGTGAGCCTTCCAAGTCCCATGTTGATTCCCAGATCGATCTGTGAGTCACCGGCATGCTCGTCGAAATAGATCATGTCCGGCTGATACTTCCGGATAGCGTCATCCACCCGCCACATGAACTGGTTGGCGAAGGGGGTCTCAAGGGAGTTCCTGCCGTCGTGGTGCTCCGGGCCATACAAGTCTACGGGATCCATTCCTTCCCACCATTTGCCGACTCCGTCCTCCTTGGTCTGGAGGGCGTCATACGGCACGCCGGCGTACGGGCCGGTGCGGTCGCTGGAGTACCGCACCGGCATGAACTGGCCCCAGGTACGGGCCGGCGTGGCATGGAAGCCTATGCCGAACGGCATTCCGTACTTGTCCGCGGTCTGTTTCCAGATGCCGACGATGTCAGTCTTCGGACCGACGTTGACGGAGTTCCAGGGCTGGTAAGCTGAGTCCCAACAGTCGAAATTGTCATGATGGTTGCCCATAGCAAGGAAATACCTGGCGCCCATGCGTTTGTACAACTGCATCAGGTCGTCGGGGTCCCAAAGGTCTATCACCCAGTCGTTACACAGATCCTTGTAGCCATACTCGGACGGATGCCCGTAATGCTCCAGATGATAACGGTACTGCGGACTGCGTGGCATATACATGCCGCGCGCATACCAATCCCCGTCCTCTGCGGCAGACTGGGGGTCCCAGTGGGACCATGCGCCGAACTTCGCCTCACGCCACCACTCCGGCACATTGTAATGCCGGCTCAGGCTATCCCAACTCTCTGTGTAAAGACCGGTTTCTGGCTTGAGAGGGGGAAGATTCCAGATGTCTCCGTCGGTTATCTGTGCCGCGGAAAGGATAAGGGATAGGATGACAGCTAACATAATGGAACAATTCAGCCGATCTGGCGATGTTTTCTATAAATATCGCATATTTCTCGGATTTTAAAGCTATTTTTACTTACTAAAACACGAATAACATGAAAACCACCCGAATCCTACTGACTATCGCATCTGTTTTCCTATCCGTTCTGGCTTTTTCCCAGAACCGCCGACCGGCCGCCAATCCCAACGGCCCTTTCAAGGTCACCATCGGTGAATGCACCCACGGACGCATCGAAGTCACCCCTGCCATTCCCGCCGAGGGCAAGGAGTTCCCCAAGGGCGCTGTCCTCAAGGTCAAGGCGACTGCAGATCCAGGCTATATTTTCGAATGCGGTTACAAGGCCATGGGCGGCCGTTTCGCCTATTTCACCGAATACACCTCACAGGAATTCGAAGTGACCGTTGACGGCGCCTGCTCTGTCGGTGCATCCTTCGTGGAGCCCGAGCTCGTGAAAGGTATCACACGTATCAATGATATCGTCTATGCCAAACCCGGCGTCAAGGAGTTGAAATACGACGCCTACATCCCCGACGGAGCGAAAAAGCTTCCGGGTATCGTCATCATCCATGGCGGTGGCTGGCAGATGAACTGCGAGGATGTGATGCTTGGGCTTGCCCGTGAGCTTTCGAGGGACGGAAAGTATGTCGTGTTCAGCATCGACTACCGCTGGAACGGCACTGCTGACGGAGACAAGGAGCCCAATACCATGGTAGACCTCATCGAGGACTGCTATGGCGCCATCCTCCACATCCAGGAGCATGCAGCGGATTACGGACTGGACCCTAAACGCCTGGCAGTCACGGGTGACAGCGCCGGCGGACATCTCTGTGCTTCGGTTGCGAACATGATCGAGAGGGTCGGTGACGGAGGATTCGGCGAAAAGCCGGGTGTATACCAGTATCTGCCCACATATATGCCCAAGGGCATGAGCGCGAAAAAAGCACGCAAGAAGCTTCTGGCCATCAAGGCAGTAGCTCCCAATTACGGTATCTTCGCAGTCAGCGGCATCGAACGCTTCGTCAACAATCTTCCCGAAGATGGCAAGAAAGCCGTAGCCCCTATCGACAACATCCCGTCGCCGAAACTCCGCAAGATCCCTCACTGGATCAACCGCGGTACGGAAGACACCCTCATCACCGACGAGGTGACCATGGAGTATTACAACGCCCTCAAGGCTGCCGGACAGGAAGTTTACTATGTAAAGGTCCCCGGCGCAGCACACGCCTACTACGACTGGAAGCCCGACACCGCCACCAAGGACACATTCAAGAAATACGGAGTCCCGTATGCCAGGCAGATGGAGGACTTCTTCAATACCGTATTCTACAAATAGTTGCGTCGGACGATATTCCATATAGACGTCAACTCCGCATTCCTCAGCTGGACGGCGGTGAAGATGATTGGAGAGGGCCAGCCGGATATCCGGCTGGTCCCTTCCGTCGTATCCGGCGACCCTTCGGACCGCCGGAGCATCATCACCGCCGCCTCCATGCCTGCCAAGAAGCTTGGCATCAAGACCGCGCAGCCCGTATCGATGGCGCTGCGCACGTTTCCCGACCTCGTCATTGTCCGAGGCGACTGGGAGTGGTACAAGGAGTGCTCGGAAGGCTTCATAGGCATCTGCCGCCGCTACTCCCCTGTCCTTCAGCAGTTTTCGATCGACGAGTGCTTTATCGACATGACATCCTTCCTCGACGGTCGCGATCCCGTGGAGACAGCTACCGCCCTGAAGGACGAGATCCGCGACACCCTCGGTTTTACGGTCAATGTCGGCGTAGGATCAAACAAACTGCTGGCCAAGATGGCCTCCGATTTCGAGAAGCCGGACAAGGTTCATACGCTCTGGATCGAGGAAGTCCCTGAGAAGATGTGGCCGCTCGGTGTAAGGGACCTGCTGTGGGTCGGAAAGAAGACGGAAGAGAGGCTACTTCACAATGGCATACGCACCATCGGCGACCTGGCCTCGCTGGGAATGGGCTCACTCACCCAGCTCGTAGGCCAGAAATTCGCCCTTCAGCTGCATGAGAACGCCAACGGGCGGGACGACTCCCCCGTCGAAACCGAGGTACCCGAAGCGAAAAGCATCAGCGCCGAGCGGACTTTCCCGCAGGACATAACAGATCCAAAGGCACTGGATCGCGCCCTGTTCAAGGTCGCGGGCATCGTGGCCCACCGCGTCCGCAAGCACGGCTTCCGCGGCTCCTGCGTGTCCGTATTCATCAAATACAAGGACTTCACTGTCATGCAACGTCAGTGCACCCTGCCCGAACCGACCGATGTCACTGCGGTGATCCTGAACGAGGCGCGGCGCATGCTCGCCGAGATATGGAACGGCGAGACCCCGGTCCGACAAGTCGGGCTCGGGGTCTCCAGGCTCACTCATGATCCTTTCGTACAGATGTCCCTGTTCGAGGATCCGCGCATGGAATACTACCGCGAATGGGACCGCGCCTATGACGAGCAGGCAGCGCTGCACGAGGACGCTCGCCTGCGCGCCTACGAGCGCAAATCCGGAATTCAAGGAAAATCGATGGAATCATCATCCTGAGGCTGGTTATCCGTCCCGTCAGGTTCGAAGAGTATCTCGTTTCGCCGCGCGGTTTCACGGATGAGCGCATCGTAGCCGGTCAGCGCAGCGAACGGGGAAAACTGCGCCGCGCGCTCCGCCAGCGGCATCCGCTGGAAGCGCTTGGATGTCGGATGCGGCAGGTTGATGATATCATCGTATTTGTCCGTCATGCCTTGTGTCCTCCTATCTGTTTGTTGCGTTCTATGGCGGTGGCACCTTCCTCAAAGTTCATACCCTTAAGGATAGCGTTCTTGCCGTATTTGCGGCGGATTTCCAGTATAGCCTCCTGCTGGCGGCGCTCCTTGTCTGTATCAAAAGATTCGCCGAACAGGTCGAGCTGTTCCCCTTCGCCGTTTTCCGCCGTCACGTTCGCCGCCACTATATTCAGGCGGCGGACATACAGGTCCCTGTCGACTATCTTGTCGAAAAGGCCGAGGACGGCCTCGGTAATCAGCCGCGTGGACGAAGTCCTGCGGCCGAGATTCACCGAGCCGTGCGCCGGCTTGGGCACCGTGCGGCCGTACCAGTCGCGGACCTGCTCTCCGTCATAGACCTTCCCTCCAGACGCAACCGCGGTATCCAACCGCTCATAATTGACACCGATGACAATCTGGTCTGTGACCAGCCGCTTCTCCACAAGGTCCATAACCAGTGAATCGACCATCTCCCCCATCACTGTCCTTGCCTTCTCGAAAGTATACGGTTCCATCAGCACCTGGCCGGAGCCCAGGCTGTTCGCCGATGGACGGAAAGCCTTGATCAGGGCCATCGTACATGGTTCCCAACCCCAGGCGTGGTCGATCAGCAGTTCGGCATTGATGCCGAAAAGCTTGTAGAGGTATGCCTCCCATGCGGGATCGAGCGAGCGGCGGGCCAGGGCACCCATGGTATGGATGCCCGCCGCCTCCAGCTTGGCGGCTATGCCATGCCCTACCCGCCAGAAGTCCGTCAAGGGCGTATGGTCCCAGAGCAGACGACGATAGGACATTTCATTGAGTTGCGCAATGCGTACTCCGTCCTTATCGGGATCGGTATGCTTGGCAACGATGTCCATGGCCACTTTCGCCAGATAAAGGTTGGTCCCGATGCCAGCCGTGGCGGTGATCCCCGTTGTAGCCAGTACGTCGCGGATCATCCGCATAGCAAGGTCATGTGCTGTGCATGAGTAGGTTATGAGATAGTCTGTAGCATCGATGAACACCTCGTCTATGGAATAGACATGGATGTCTTCCGGGGCTACATATTTCAGGTAAATGGAGTAAATCCGGCTGCTGACCTGCATGTACAGGGCCATCCTCGGCGTGGCGACTATGTACTCCAGACGTTCCCTGCGGCCACGATTGATCTGAGCGACCTTCTGGACCACCTCGAAAAGACGCGGCCGGCCGCCTATGCCGTAAGCCTTCAGCGAAGGCGACACGGCCAGGCAGATGGTCTTGTCGGTGCGGGAGGCGTCCGCGACGACGAGATTCGTCGTCAGCGGATCCAGCCCCCGCTCCACGCACTCCACCGAGGCGTAGAACGACTTCAGATCTATCGCGATATATGTCCGGGATTTCATCTTCACAAAGATAATAAAAAAACACCCCGCGGGCAATCCGCAGGGTGAATCAATGAATCTCTCCCCTAAAGCGAGATGGAGATACCGCCGAGGATGGTGATACCGGGCTCGGGGTAACCGAGCATTGTCTCATATTCCTGGTTCAGGAGATTCATTCCACGTGCGAAGACCTGCAGCCAGTCGTTGAACTTATAGCCGACACGCACCTTGAGGTCTACGTAGTTGCTGGTGACCGCACCTTCACCGGTGGACAGATACAGGTCACGGATCATCATGGCGCCGAGATTGGCACTGAAACGTCCGGGAGTCCAGTCGATGCCCGCATAAGCCTTGTGTACAGGGGCTCCGGTATAGAGCACATCCATCTTCAGGAAACTGTAATTGGCATTGAGACTGAGTGCACGGTTGACGCGCCAGTCGGCGGCAAACTCGACACCCTTGTTGGTGAAGGCACCGACATTGCGGTTCTGCGGCTTACCGTTCTCACGCACCACCTCGATGATGTTGGATCCCTTGGTATAGAAGAGGCTGAGTTCGGTATTGAGAGCTCCGCCCAGGAAATGCTGTCCGAAAGTCAAGTCATAGCTCCAGGCCTCTTCCGGGAGGAGTTCGGAATTGGCGGATGCGTACATGTAGAGCTCACGCATGTTGGGCATGCGGAAACCCTTCGAGGCTGAAGCCTTGATGGTGGTATTGTCGCCGGGCATATAGGAGATACCGACTTGAGGAATCCATTCTGCGCCGTATGAGCTATGATAATCGAAACGGATGCCGGCGTTGAACATGAAACGGCCGAAGGTCTGCTGGTCAAACACATAGACCGCCTCCTCATTGAGTTTCTTATGGTCGGCATAGATCTCTTTGACAGGGTCACGGTATGCATTGCCACCGTAGTAGATGAGGTCCGTACCGACGGTCAGGGTATTGCCGGTGAAAAGCGGTACCATCTGGTATGCCGACAGGCCGGCGGTGAAGTCTGTGCCATGGAAAAGGAACTCACGGGGCTTGCCGCCCTGGTTGTATCCGTCATTGATCGTATGGTCACCGAAGTTGTAGTACAGGTCGATGTTTCCGGAAGTCTTCTCATATTTGTTCTCAAGTGAGAGACCGGCCATGCCTCGGATGATGTCGGACCAGCCGTCGAACATGGGAGCTGAGACCGTTCCGGGATTCTCGGAGTAAGCCTTCATGAGACTGACATTGGCACCGGCCTTCCATGCGCTGCTGAGCTGGTAGCCGAGTTTGACCATACCGTTGGTGGAATGGTACGCGGACCTCTCGCGGTGTCCTTCTGTACGGTCGTGTCCCAAAGTGACGGACGATGTGAACCTGCCCTTCTTGTAATTGTCGGCAAAACTGACGCGGTAAGTTCCATACGAACCGCCCATAGCCTTGAAATCCACGCTGTTGCCATCCTTGACAGGCTTGCGGGTAATGATATTGATGGCGCCACCCATGGCGTTGGATCCGTACAGCACGGACGCCGCACCGCGCGAAACCTCGACTCGCTGCGCGTTGGCAGCCATGTATTCATCAGCAACAGGATGGCCGTAGATCGACTCGAACTGGGGGTGTCCGTCGATGAGGATGATGACGCGGCCGGCGCCGGCGCCGAAACCGCGGAGCGAGATTGCGCCGGCGGCGCCGTTGGAGACGCCGTATCCGGTCACACCGCGCGAGGTCACAAAGAGGCCGGGGACCTGCTCCATCACCGCGGGCATCACCGCGGTCTCGTCGCTGGTCGCGATAGATGCACGGCCGACCACTGAAACCGGAGCGGGAAGGGCGTCACGGAGGACGGACATGCGGGTACCGGTGATGACGGAAGTTGCGAGGGTATCGGTTCTTTCCTGGTTGTCTGCCATAAGGTTGGCAGGAGACAGAGTAGCGGCAAGTAGAATAGCTGCCGCGAGCCTTAACAAGTCTTTCATTTTCAAAGGTGTAAAAAGTATGCAAATATACCTCGCGCGCGACAAAAAAGAGTATTACTGCACGAATTCCGCAGAAATGTACAATTAATCGTTACATACAATGCTTTGAAATTCAAACAATTAAAGCTATATTTGTACAGATTACAATTTATTCGGATAACAATAATGTACAATTAATAATGGCAAGGACATCTCGGCCGGACAGCATATACAGGGTATCGTTGCATCGCAATGCCGGACATCGCTATGCAGCCACCCACCCCTTCACCCTTGACGATTCGGGCAGGAGAAGATACAGCGTGATACATTGGGGAACGGTGACGGAAGATCTCCGTTTCATACCCGGTAAGCGCTACCTAGAAGCTCCGGAAGAGCTGCGCAGCAAGCTGATATTTCCGGAAGGATGGGACCTGTCCGCGGCTCAGGCGGCGGACGCCGGGCCGGGGGCCGGAGGCCCCGGGGCCCTGCAGCGTCCGCTGCCGTTCCGCGCCGCGGACGCAGGCAAGGCCTTCGGCGACGTATGGCTCCTTGAGCGCGTCGCCGAAAGGTTCGGTCTCCGCGAGGACCTCGCGGAGGCTTTCGGAGAGTCAGTCTCCGACGACCTCCTCACCCTCGCATATTACCCTTTCCTGACAGGGATGTCGTTCCTGCGTTTCGCCAGATGGCAAGCCTCGACCAAAGTACCGTCTGAAAGGCCCCTCGGCGAAATGGTCTCCGAGTCCCTTGCTTCTGTCAACCGTATATCCTTCAGGCGTTTCATGGATTTGAGGCGAAACAGGTATCAAAGCGGTCGCCTGTGCGCCGTCGATTCCATCACCCGGCATTCTTCCGGAGACTCGGTCTCCGACCGCAGATGGGGCCAGAAGACCGAGCGCATACATTTCCAGTCCACGGTCGAAGCTGTTGCCTACTCGCTGGACGACCATATTCCAGTCGTTTACTCGTCATATCCGGAAGCCGTGACAGATGTGCGCGGGATCGGCATCTTCCGTTCCGAATTGGCCAAGATAGGTCTCGGGGACGTTACGGTCATCACGGATCGCGGATACGATTCGCTGCAAGGCATGGAAAGGTATTTTCAGGACGGACCTATGGTAATGTGCGTAGACGTGAAACAGCCGGCGGTCATGGAGCGGATACAGGCCTTCGGCCGTTTCCGCTCGCACCCCGCCGGCATGCGCTACGATGCATCGTCCCGCCGCTGGTATCGCCAGTACCCGTTCATCGCCACCTCAGACACCGACTCGACCGGCCTCCGGCTCAACCTGTTTTTCAACCCCGAACGACGCACCGCCGAGCTTGCCCAGATCGACGCCGAGATCACCTCACAGCAGGCAGCACTGAAAGAGATTGCGGACTATGGCATCGTCATCGCTGACCGACGCACGCTCCGTCGTGACTACTACTTCTTCAACACTATTTATAACGCAGAAAAACAGACGGTTACAAGCTTCTCTCCCGACAAGTCCCGGATCCTGAACACCAGAATGGCATCTGGATTCTACGCCAACATTACCTCCGGACTCAGCATCGGTCCTCTTGAAGCCGTATCCATCTACGGGCTGAAATACGATCAGGAAAAGTTCCTGCGACAGTTCCGTTCCATGCTGGATTTTCCACACGGTCCTTCCAACACCGGCAGCCTGAGTTTCGGGGTGGAGGTACTCCAGTATATCAGTCTCCTCTTCAACACCTGGCTGCGCCATGCCTTACGGCCTGAGGCCGCCACCGGCGGCCCGAAGAATGAGCCTCTGCCCTTCCGGAATGTAATGGAACTCCTCGACGAGATGCACTCGGTCCCCTGCGCCGACGCCGGCGACGGCACCTGCATCCCCTCTCCCCTTTCCGACGCTCACATCCGCATCCTCTCAGCCCTCGGCCTCAAATGAAATATGAGGCTGAGGACACATAAAGTCCACAGGCCGCAGTTTTCACCCACGGACCAGATCCGCCGTTATCGTCCGCCCAGCCGTCAATGCGGCCGGGGTCATTCGTTCCAGCCTTCCAGGAGTTCCAGTGCCTCCTCTGCCGTCTTCGGGGCTTTCCCGGACTTGAAATACAGGTCGATCTCATCCTTCTTCCCGGGGAAGGACTTCTTGAGGTTCTTCTCGTTGAAAACCACGACGCTGTTCCCGCGGTAGAGGAAGAGAGTCTCCGAAACCACGTAGGGGTACTTCTTGTCCTTGTTGAGGTTGTACGTCGTCCCGTCGGAACCGTAGATGGTCCCGTATTCAGTAATGGAGCTCGTGTATTCCACCGATCCGTATGCGCCCGGCTTGCCGTCGTACTTGATCCTCACCGCACGCCTGAGGGCTACGCCCAGGTCCGGGGCAAGCGGATAGACCCGATAGAAGGCGCCGTTGTTCCTGATGAACATCACTCCGTCGATGATCACATGCCTGACATTGCCTATGTCGGAGACGGAAAGCTCCTGCCCGGAATCGTCGATGAAACGGAGGGAGTTGTCCACAGCGCAGATGTTCAGCCGGCCATGTGCCGGGCTTTTGTCGCTGAAATACACGCTCCCCTCCCCGAAGGAAGGCATCAGGTAGAACACATCCTCAGGGATGCCGGCCGTGTCGCTGCCCTGCGCCCGAGCGTATCCCCCCGCCATCAGGCAGGCCAATAAAAAATAAAAAACTGTCTTCCGCATGGTTTTCATCCTTTAACAGTGGTTCTGTGTTCCAAATATAAACTTTAATCCTTAAAATATGTATATTTACGACAAATCAGCTGCATTTGAACAGAACGGGAAATGCCCCTGCAGTTTCTGCGGGGCATTTCAAGAGGTGCCTAGCGGAATTGAACCGCTCTACCTGGTTTTGCAGACCAGTGCCTAACCTCCCGGCCCAGGCACCGAAGTGGATTGCAAATATAGAGATTTTTTTTGATAAACAAATAAAAATCACCCTTTGATCGGGCTGATGAGGAAACGGCGTGAAAGTATGGCGTTGTACCGGTCAAGGGCCTCGTCCGCGATATCCTCCCAGGATCGGACGATGCTGCGGGCGCCGCGGCCGACCGCCTCACGGCGGGCCGGGTCGGCGGCCAGCGAGCGCAAGAGCGCCTCGAAGTCGTCAAGCGTCCCGGCGATCTTGAAGCCGGTCTCACCGTCGGTGAGCATGCCCGAGGCTGAAGCCTCCTTGAGCATGACCGACGGAGTGCCGAAAGCGGCGGCCTCACGGACCACCAGGCCGTCAGTGTCGTACAACGACGGGAACAGGAACAGGTCGGCAGCGGCGTAATAGCGTTTCAGCAGTTCGCGGTCAGTCACCCGTCCCACGAATGTCACTTTGTCGGCTATGCCCAGACTCTCTGTCAACTCCTTCATCTCATTCTCGGCATATCCCGTTCCGACGAAGAACATCCTGTAAGGCAGGTCCTTGATGCGTCCGAGGGCTTCGATGGTTAGCCGGAGATTCTTCTCCCAGATATGCTGGCCGACGAACAGCATCGTGAAAAGACCGTCTTCGAGGCCAAGTGCAGCCCTTGCTTCACGGAAGAACGACTCCGGATAATCACCCGCAAGGTCGCACCCGTTGGGCATGACATCCACCGGCCCCTTGTATCCATAGCTGTAAAGAACATCCTTTACAGACTCCTGCGGGACCCAGACAGCATCAGCCTTCTTGTAGAAACGGACGATCTCCTTGATCACGACATCGACCATCGGACCGGGCATGACACGGGAGAAGTCGTCACGGTATTTTGAATGGAAAGTAGCGACCAGGGGAATCTTCTGCACACGGGCAACATGGGCGGCTGTGATTCCGGCCACGAAGGGGCTGTGGGCATGGACTATCCTGAACTTTCTCTTGAGAAGCTGCTTGAGGAAGAGCGGATCGATCTCGGAAATCCCGGTGACGTACGGGGGACGGAAAGGGACCGGGACTGACATGTAGTCCAGGACTTCGTAAGCCCTGTCACTATAGTCGACCCCCGGATTGCGGGGAGTAATGACGGAGACGCCTCCGACCTTCTCCTGCATCCACCGGGCGTAGTTTTCCACGCATATGGCGACTCCGTCCATCACTGGAGGAAAACTCTCGTTGAAAAGACCTATATTAACGTCAATTGCCATGTGAAAAACTATTCTACGTACAGCAGAAGACCTTTGAGGTACTCCCCTTCCGGATGATAGATGCTCACGGGATGGTCGGCAGGCTGGTTAAGACGGTCCAGGATGCGGACCGAGCGGCCGACGGATGCGGCGGCAGAGAATACCGCCAATGCAAACGCCTCCTTGTCAACTACTTGCGAGCAGCTATAGGTAAAAATCAGACCACCGGGAGCGACCTTGGCGATTGCGGCGGCGTTCAGCCGCTGGTACGCCCGCAGGGCGTTCTTCAGCACGCCGCGATGCTTGGCGAACGCCGGCGGGTCCACGATCATGAGATCGTATTTCCCTTCGGGAACATTCTTGAGGTAATCGATGGCGTCTGTACAATATCCCGTATGGAGAGAGGCGTCGAAACCGTTGAGGGCGACATTGCGGTCCACCATCATCATGGCCTTGGCGGAGCTGTCGACCGAGTCGACATGTACCGCGCCTGCGGCCAGCGCGTAGATGGAGAAACCTCCCGTGTAGCAGAAGAGGTTCAGGACATTGCGCCCGGCGGCATAGCGGCCGACAAGCGCGCGGTTCTCCCTCTGGTCGAGGAAGAAGCCGGTCTTCTGTCCTTCGGTCCAGTTGACGATGAACTTGTGCCCGTTCTCGAGCACGGTCTGCTCGTCATCCGAGAATCCCTCAACACGGTAAAGGTAACCGTCGACCAACTCCAGTCCGGCCTTGTAAGGCGCAGTCCCGGAGCTCTTGTCGTAGACCGCCTTGAGCCGGTCGCCATATATGGCTTTGAGCGCCTCGCAGGCCTGATGCCTGGCGCGGAACATGCCGACAGAATGGGCCTGCAGTACGCAGACGCCGTCGTAATAGTCGATGATCAAGCCTGGCAGCCCGTCGCCTTCGCCGTGGACGAGACGGTAGCAAGCGGTGCGTGCACCGTCCCCGCCGTCCAGGCCGACGGCGCGCCGGACCTCAAGGGCCCGGCCGAGCATTACCTCGTAGAAATCAGGTGCCAGGGCGGACTGGTCGAAACTGAGGATGCGGACAGCGATTGAACCTACTTGATAATGCCCGCAGCCGAGGAAGCCTCCGTCCGAGGCATGGACCGACACGATGTCGCCCTCGGCGGGATGTCCGGCCACCTGCGCAATGGCGCCGGAAAACACCCAAGGATGGAAACGCAGGAGGGAATCCTCCCTACCTTTCTTCAGTATGACCTTGATCATTGGATTCGGTTTTAACAGGATTCGGGAGCAATTGCTCCGGAGTCAGGGGATGCTTCTCCGACTTGAGGAGCCTGAGATACATCTCGCGGCACACCCAGGCATCGGTGGCGGCATAACGCTGCTGGGGCTCGCTGAGCCTTTCGGCCTCCCAGTTGGAGAGCTGCTGGGTCTTGGATATCCTGATACCCAGGATGTTGGCGGCCATCTTCTTTACGGCCTTGTCCCTGATGCCATACTCCCATCCTATCTTCTGGAGGTCTACGAAGGCGCCAGGCTCGAAGCCGTGAAGCCTCTTGAGCCCGCGCAGGTCGTCATGCACCGCAGCGCCGACCTTGACGATGCGGTCGTCAGACAGAAGCCGGCAAAGGCTCGCGGGCATGCCGCATTTCTTGATCCGGAAAAGATAGGCTTTGGTTGCACCGGAGAGCTGCAGCAGGGAAACGCCGTAATGGGGCTGGTCAGCGGAGAACGAAGGACGGGACTCGGTGTCGAAACCGATGACCTTCTGCCTCCGCAGATAGGCGACAGCCTTGTCAAAGGCAGCACCCGTCTCCTCTATGACTGTGATGGACCCAGGGAATGAAACCAGGGGCATTCCATCTATCTCTTCGGCCGGTATGGTGATTCTATACATGTCAATACAGTTCCACGAGGTTGTAACCTCCGCCCGACGAAGCCGGGACGGTGATATAATCCTTCGAGTACGGGTAGGAAATGTTATGCGTGAAGTTGTTGGTGCGGCGCAGCAGCTTGTAGCAGGCATCGGTCACCTCGCGTCTGGCGTCTATGACCGTAAAACCGTCGGTCATGAGCCTGCGGTAACCGAGGTTGGCCTCGCTCTGGACATGAAGGATCCATCCGAACGAATCACGGATGGCCTCTATGTCTGCACTGGGGTCATCCACGATGATGGCGGACAGAGGCATATTGCCGCCCGCCTGACGGTAAGAGTCCAGTATATCACCCGCATAACTGACGGAGTCACAAGCAAATGCTACACAACCGCAGCCGAGCAGCCCACGCTCTGCAGCCATCTCGTCAAAAATGAGCGGATAAACTCCTGACTCCACGCTCAGGCTGTCGGTAATCACGGCGACATGAAGGTGAGGGATATCCCTGTCGAACTGCCGTTCGAACATGAGGCGGGACGGGAAGACCACAGGGATCTGCCGTCCAACCGAGCGGACGAGGGTATCGATATCGAAGGCTCCGAATGCAGCGGACATCGGAGAAGTGAACACAACGACCTTGGAGTTCTCCTTGCGTTCCAGTCTCTCGTTGTCGAAAGCTCCGATGCTGAGCATCGTATCTATGGCGAAAAGGAAGTTCCTGACCGTGACGGTACGGAGGCTGTCTTCTCCCGGACCGAGGAAGGACTCGTAAGGAGTATTGGCCTTGTCTGTCAGGATGTCGATGCGCTCTCCGGCAAAGTCAGGAAGCTCGTCAGGAGCTGTATTGCCGCGGATATTGTCGAAATCGTCCCCCGCCAGGAAACGCTCCGCGAGGGCACGGTTCCGCGTCTCAGGCCCGACCAGGGCGATGGAGCCCTTCGGGTCTGCGGGGTCGAAGCCAGAAAGCAGCGACCATTCATGGCCGTGGGTCGAAAGGATTTGCTGGACATACGGTACCGTCCGGCGGCCGGTTTCGGCCGTCTCCCTGCAGCCGGAAGGCAGCAGGACGGCCAACAGTGCGGCCGCAAGTACGGGTATGGGGGCTCTGAATGCTTTCATCGTGAATCCGTTTAAATGCAAAGGTAAGGTTTTTCCTCTTGCCGATAGTGAAAAAAATGCTATTTTTGTGAAAACAAAAACTGAAAAGTATGAAGAAAGCTGTGAAACTCCTTCTGTTGCTGGCCGCATGCTGCCTTTCCATGAGCAGCCTGCATGCCCAGAGATTCAATGACGATTATCGCGACAGCGACGTCGCGTCCTATATCGATTTCCATCTTGGAGAAGGCGTCGGCCGAGGCGCCCAGGCAATAGGAGGTATAAATTTATCCTTCCTGTACCTGTTCTCCCCCGAGTTCCAGTTCGGTGTTGGCGGTGGCGTCGATTACGTACACGCTTTGGCGATACAGGGCGGATCCAAGAAGAACAAGGACTATGACTACCATGGAGAGCTCTCGCTCCCTATCTTCATGAGGGGCCGCTATGCCATCAGCGGGGACGGTTACTACGACCGTGGAGCCAATTTCTTCATCCAATGCGACCTTGGATACCGTATCGGGCTGTCAGCATACAACACGGGCAAGGAGTCCGGCATCAAGAAACTCGCCAAGAATTTCGAAAAATGCAATGTCAAGGGATTCTTCTTCGAGCCTCAGATCGGCATAGCGCCCAACCGTACCCTTTCGTTCAGTTTCGGACTGCCGTTCCAGCGTTACTACAAGAACATGAGCCCTGTCTCCGTCACCGTTATCGACGAAGACACCAAGATCGACACCAAGAGCCTCATGTTCATGGGCGCCGAACTACACATGATGATCAGTTTCTAATCCTTTCAGGATAACTATTCGCTGGACCCTTCTGCCAGGCCCCTGATACGGTCTGCCAGAAGGGTCGTGACGTATTGCTCCTCCATGAAATGGCTGCCGTCGTAAAGGGTGTAAGTACCCTCGCCGAAGCGCTTGCGCCAGCCTCGGAGCGACACGATGCCGCTACGGCGGTAATGGTCATGCGTTCCGAAGAATGCGAACGGCGCAGGGTCCGTAACCTTCGACCGGCGGTCGAAGGTTAATCGCTGCGCCTTCCATTTGCGGAGCAAAGCATAGCGGAAATGTACGGCCTGACGGTCACCCGGCCTGGGCCGGTAGATGCGGTCAAGCAGAGCCCCGACTCCGGGAACCAGGGTAATGGGAGCGAGCGAGCTGAGGACTGCTGGGGCATTGAGTGCCGGGGAGACAAGGACGGTCGGAAGGCCGTAACGCCCGTACATGGCAAGGGCGTGATTCGCACCAAGAGACTCCCCTGCCAGTACGACCGGATGCAACTCTTCTATCCAGGAGGATATCTGTTCCCTGGCAATCTCCGGATCGAAATCATAGGTACGGACTGTCACTTCCAACGGAGCGGGAAGGCATTCGGAAAGGATGGACGGGATGCGGCTGTCCGCTCCCCCGCCCATTCCATGTATGTACAATATGACTTTCGATCCTGCCATGGCAGCACGAAGATAAGGATTTATTTTTTAACTTTGTCATCGTTATGGGATCTGAACTCAACCTGGTTGCCGACCTGGCGGTCATACTGATTGCCGCAGGAATATTCACCGTCATCTCCCGGGCTCTCAAGCAGCCCCCTATCCTGGGATACATCATCGCGGGATTCCTCGTGAGCCCCCACCTTGGACTGCTCCCATCCATTTCCAGCGTGGAATCCGTCGAGCAATGGTCCGAGATCGGCATCATCTTCCTGCTCTTCGCCCTGGGACTCGAGTTCAGTTTCAAGAAACTGCTGAAGGTCGGCAGCACTGCGCTGATCACTGCCGGGACCAACTGCATAGGGATGTTCATGGTAGGCCTCATGCTCGGCTCAACCCTCGGCTGGACGACCATGGAGAGCCTTTTCCTCGGCGGAATGATGTCCATGTCTTCATCGAGTGTCATCATCAAGGCATTCAATGATATGGGGCTGAAGAAAAAGCCCTATGCTCCCCTTGTCTTCGGAAGCCTGATAGTCCAGGACCTCATCGCAGTGGTGCTCATGGTCCTCCTCTCCACGCTGGCCGTCTCCAATAAATTCTCCGGCAGCGAGATGGTATGGAACCTCGCCAAACTGGCATTCTTCATCATCCTATGGTTCCTTGTAGGCATTTATGTCATTCCGACTCTTCTGAAGCGGGCCAGGAAATACATGAATGACGAGATATTGCTGATCATTTCCATAGGCCTGTGCTTCGGTATGGTTTCACTTGCCACCGCTGTAGGTTTCTCCTCCGCACTCGGTGCGTTCGTCATGGGCTCCATACTTGCCGAGACCATCGAAGGTGAGCATATCGAGCATCTGGTATCCGGCATCAAGGACCTCTTCGGAGCCATATTCTTCGTCTCGGTCGGCATGATGATAGACCCCGCGGTGATCGGAGAGCACTGGGGGACCATACTCGTCATTGCCATACTGGCCGTTGGCGGCATCATGACATTCATCACCATCGGTGCGTTACTGGCCGGAAAGAGCCTGGATACGGCTGTGCATACCGGATTCAGCCTCGCACAGCTCGGTGAATTCGGTTTCATCCTTGCCAGCCTCGGAGTATCCCTCGGCGTGATGCGCGGATTCATCTATCCGGTCATCATTTCCGTGTCGGTCCTCACTACCTTCGCCACGCCGTTCCTGATCAAAGCTGCCGACCCTGCCAGCCTCTGGCTGCACCGGAAATTGCCTGCCAAACTCCTTTCCAGGCTCAATACCTCTGATGAAGAGTCCCAGAGCGGCTCCAAGGCTGAAAAGAGCGAATGGAAGACGTTCCTCACAGCATACGCGACCCGTATCGTCCTTTACAGCATCGTCCTCATAGCAATACTTATAGGGTCGCATTCATTCCTGGACGGTTTCCTCCAGAAGGTCATGAACGGCCTGAGTCCCGCCATCATCAAATGGACGGGAGTCGTCATCACGCTTGCCGCCATGGCCCCGTTCCTTTACGGGCTCGCTGTCCAGAGGGGATCGCTACAGGGCCATGTACACAAGCTGCTTCAGGAAAAGGACAGCAACAAATGGCCGCTGCTCTCTCTGATGGTCCTGAGGCTGCTTATCGCAGTCAGTTTCATCCTCATCTTCATATCCAGCAAGTTTGACCTCACATGGTGGGGCATACTGCTAATAGTCGCAGCCACATTGATCCTGCTCAGGATACTTCCGCGCTACATCAGGCTCTCCGGGCTCGAGGACCGTTTCATCTCCAACCTCAACGCCAAGGAGATGGAGGCCCGCAGGAACGCCCCCGTCACGCACACCATCAAGGAGAAGCTCTCCGGCTACGACGTCCATCTCGACTCCTTCTACATCTCACCGGATTCGTCCTATGTCGGCCACAAACTCCGGGAGATGCCTTTCCGCAGCATGACGGGCGTCAACATCGTCAAGATAGTCCGCGGCACCCACTCGATCCTCATCCCCAGCGGGGACGAGCCGGTCTACCCCTACGACCGCCTCCTGGCCGTCGGTACAAGCGCCCAAATCGCGGATTTCGCCAAACTGATGGAGCACGACGTCGTTGATCCTTACGCACTCCGGCTCCAGCCCGGAAATGACGAGATGGACTTCTCCGTCGAGGTGATTCCTGTCACGGAGAGTTCGTTCCTGTACGGGAAGGCGTTGAAGGAGCTTTCGATGCGCGACAGCGGCTGCATGGTCATCAGCGTGCTGCGTGAGAATGAGTTTATCGCCAACCCGAAAGCGGACCTGCGCTTCCAGGCTGGCGATACCGTATGGATCGCTGGAGAGAAGGGCTCCTGCGAATTCTTCAGATAAGATTTACAAGGATATAACCCAGGAAGGCCAGCAGCACGGCTAGTGACCAGTGCTGCGCCAGGGCTATGGTCACGACCGCACCGATCACGGCGATGACCAGGAAAGCGATGCGCTTCACGCGTGTGCGCCTGTCCGTCTCGATCCCCTTTCCGAATTTCATCGCAAACATCGGGATCTCGCTGATGAGCAGTACCGAAAGGACTACTGCCAGGAGCGGGAGCACCCAGGCCGCAGCGCACCAGCGGGCAGGCGCCGAGGACGGCTCCATGAACACATAGCAGCACAGGGCACCGCATATCATCGCTGCGGCCGGTGTGGGCAGGCCCAGGAAGCTGCCGTGCTGGCGCTCGTCGACATTGAACTTGGCGAGCCTGAGAGCAGAGAAAACAGCCAGCACCAGAGGCAGGCAGCAGAATACTCCGGCTCCGGAGAGGTCCACCATGGTCCTGTATAGCATGAGTGCCGGCAGCACTCCGAAACTTACTACATCACACAGTGAATCCAGTTCCTTGCCTATGTCTGAATAAGCATCGAGCGCACGTGCGGCCAAGCCGTCCAGGAAATCGAAGACGGCCGCCGCCAGCATCATGCAGAAAGCGATATCGAGACGGCCGTTGAAAGTGAACATCACCCCCAAGACCCCGCAGACGAGGTTCAAGGAGGTGATGGTATTGGGTATAGCCTTGCGCAGACCCATTACTTGATGCCGAGTTTAGCCTTGATGGCGGCAGGGACAGCGTCCTTGTGGACGACGAGGTCGATGCTCTTGCCGGCCACGAATGCCTCGGAAGCGTACCAGATGCCCTTGTAAGCGCCGGTCTCGCCCCATGAGTTCTTCACGAGGTAGAACTTGCGGCCGTACTGGTCCTTGGCGGTACCGTAGATATGCATTCCGTGGTCGTCAGTCGTGCTCTTCTTGTCGAACTCGATCTGACGGTACTCCTGGGTGGGATTGATCTCCTTGAGGTTGTCAGGAACGGGCTGAGAGGAAGTCGCGCGGCCTACCCAGCGCTCCTGGTCGGAGCCGGGTGCGGGATTGGCGGCAGTCTCAAGCAGAAGGCCGAGGCCCTGGCGGTTGAAGCCGGCCTCGCTGACATCGGTGCCCCAGGCGGCGGTATAACCGTGGTCGATAGCATAGTCAAGCACCTGCATGAACTCCTCGATCGGAACATTGTATGCTTCGTCCCAACGCCAGTTGTCACAGACCTCGATGGCGAACTTGGTGTAGAACGGATGATGGGTGAACGAAGTGAGGGTCACATAGTCATCGGGATTGATCTTCATGGCATCGCGGTAGGAAGCGGGAGTGTACTGCTTTCCGTCCACGGTGAAGGTCTCGGGATAAGTTCCGAGATAGGCGTCGAGGATGCCCTGGAAACCGTTCTTCCACGCGGTAGTAAGGGTCCTGTTGGGAACCTTGGCAACAGCCTGGACATAGGCCTTGAGCACGGCGTCAAGCTCGGACTGGGCCGGAAGGGCGGTACCGTAGTTCATGCCGGTCATCTCCTTGAGCGGGACCAGGCCGTAGTCGCGGACGACATGCAGGACATCGTCAGCCTCTGAACCTGCGCCGAAGGTGAGGTTGCCGTCAAGGCGGACATACTTGTCAGCCCTGTCCGCATAGGAATGGCTGACCACGAAGAAGACCGAGAAGTCAGGATACTTGGCGGGGTCCTTGATATTGTTGATGCGGATGGCCTCCGACTCCAGGAAACTGATGGTCGAGAAGGCCCAGCATGTACCGCTGCTGGCCTGGTTCTTAACAGAAGTGATGGGGAGCTCCTTCACTGTAGTGAACTGAAGCTCGGGTGCAGCCTGCGCCGGCTGCTGCGCGGATGCCACGAATGCGCCGGAAAGGAGCGCCATGGCGGCAAGGATGGTTTTCTTCATAGTGATATCTGTTATTGTTATTGTTATTGTCAACTCAACAAATTTAATCATTTTTATTGAACTTGTCATATACAGCAAGGACTAAAACAACGGTATCTCCAGTTTCACCGTGACATTCCTCCCCGGGTTGTGGATCCCGACATACTTCAGTCTGTCCCTTTATATCCCATTTGAATAACGATGAGGAGCGAAAACGGCATTTTAGAGGCAAAAACGCGGCAGATGCGACATTATAATGTGGCATCTGCCGCATTTTCCGCACTGAGAGGCCGATAATGCGCTTGAAAGAAATTCCCAGTGAAATGATGTGCGGGAAAACCTTAGGGTTACGTATATTTGCAGTATCGTAGATGGAACAGAAAAGGACAACAGGACAGCGGCCGGCGACAGCGCCGCGGGCAAAGACGCAGGGGAAGCCTGCACAGCGAGGGGCGGCGAAAACGACGCCGCGCAAGCGCAGGCGCCGGAAGCGCAAGCTGAAGGTGCCGCCGGCAGCGGCGGTGGCAGCAGCTGTGCTGCTCGTCGCGGTCGCGGTGGGGCTGCCGCTGCTGCGGCACGCCCGCCGCTCCGGCGAGGGCGGCGCGCCCCTGCCGACCGTGCCCTTCCAGGCGCTCGGAATCGACATATCCCACAACAATGCCGGCCCGATTCTCTGGGATTCGTTACGCGTCATGGTCGACCGGTCCGGAAGGACAGTCCGTAACATTGAGCAGGCCCGGAAAGTTTACCCCGTAAAGTTCGTATTCATCAAGGCCACCGAAGGTGTCTCGATGCGCGACCCGCATTTCAAGGCTAACTGGACGGAAGCCGGGAAACGTGACATCCAGCGCGGAGCCTATCATTTCTTCCGGTCTTCCAGGGACGGTGCGATCCAGGCAAGACATTTCATCGAAACGGTCGGTCCGTTGAGACACGCTGACCTCCCGCCGGTACTCGACATCGAGACCATACACCGGGGCTGTACCAACAAGCTGTTGAATGAAAGGGCTTTGCAATGGCTCAAGGAAGTAGGAGCACATTACGGGCGCAAACCCATAGTCTACACCTCCGACTCCTTTGCCCGCGACATCTTAAGCGACGAGATCAAAAAGAATTATCCTATCTGGATAGCCCATTACGATACTCCACTCCCATATTTCATGGGGTGGACATACTGGCAGTTCACAGACCGGGCATGGGTTTACGGCATGCCCGAACCGGTGGATATGAGTATCAGGAAATAGCCTATCTGCTGACTGTCCAGACGGCGGAATCGTCGCCGTGGGCGGTCTTCACCACCACTTCATTGGCGCCATCCGCCAGCGCGACGTCTTTCCAGATGACCGTCGAATAAGCATCGGTTTTCTGCAAACCGACAAGCTTTCCGTTGACGTACAGTTTGGCGGAGGGCGCGGTTGTGAAGACGATGACATCTGTCAGAGGCCCCTCACGCTCTACATAACGTTTGGAGCAAAGGTGTACGGTGTTCACCGCCTTGTTCCAGTTGGCCTTGTAGAAATAGAATGCATCCTTGCGTTCCTTCCGGTCGCGGGTTACCAAGCCCTTGTCGTTCTGTCCGCGGGTATCGCCCTCGCGACGTATGGATGAAGCGAAGTCGAACATGTTCCATACAAACGAACCCCAGACATAGTCCCTCTCGGCGATCGCCTTCCAGTCATTGCGGTGTATCCACACCTGACGCTCCTCCGGATGGAATGGATCGGCGAATCCGGCCGCCTTCTCATCGTGGTCATACTTGGCCACATGGTGCTGCACGCTGGCACCGCCGCCGTACTCGCTGATCGCGAGCAGCGTCTGCGGATGGCGCGCGTGCCAGTCGTCCATGAACGGCCCGAAATCCGCCACGGAATCGGTATACCAGCCATAATACTTGTTCCAGCCGATTCCGTCGGTGATGAGGTTGTAGCTGCCTTCCTGGTCGGTGGCGGAGACGGTCAGACGGAAGGGGTCGACCTCATGCGCGATGGCGTTGAGCTCGTCCACGATGGCGTCGAAACTGCCGTGGATCTCGTTGAAAATGCCCCAGAAGCAGATGGAAGGATGGTTGTAATTCTGGATGATCATCTCACGGAGCTGCTGCCTCAGGTTCTCATGGAAACCTTCGTCATTGACATAGCCGCCGACGAAAGGAATCTCCTCCCAGACAACATATCCGCGGCAGTCCGCCTCCTGGAACATACGCTTCGCCTGCGGATAATGCGCGAGCCTCAGGGCATCGACGCCCATTTCGTCAAAGAAGTCGAAGTCAGTTAGATGGTTCTCCTCCTTCAGGGCGACGGCGATGTCCGCCCAGTCCTGGTGGCGGCACACGCCGTGGAGCTTCATGTGCTTTCCGTTAAGGAAGAAGCCCTTGTCCGGATCGACACTGAAGTAGCGCAGACCGATGTTCTCCTCCACACGGTCGATTTCCTTGCCGTCCCTTTTCAGGACGGTGACTGTCTTGTACAGGTAGGGGTCCTGCCTGCCGTTCCAGAGATGGGGATTCCCGATATCGGCCGACACTGTGACACGGTCGCCATGCACGAGAATGCCGGGTCTGTCCACCACCTTGTTCCCAGCAGCATCAAGGACCGAGAAATCGATCTCGCAACCGCTGTAACCCGACAGGCTGGACAGATGGATATCGGCGCGGATCGAAGCCAGCCGTTCATCCACGCGGGGCTGGCTGATAAGCACGCCGGTCGAGCCGTAATAAAGCGGGGTAATACACGCCTGTTCGGTGACGACAAGCCAGGCGTCGCGGTACAGTCCGCCATACTGGTTGAAGTCTCCTCCCTGAGGCGCGATGTCAAGCCTCTGGGAGTTGTTGCACACCACCGCAAGGGCACAGGTATCCCCGGGATGGACATAAGGAGTAATCTCGAATACGAAGGTATTGTAAGCGCCCATATGGTTTCCGACACCCTGTCCGTTGACGAACACAGTCGCCTCTGTACCTGCCCCTTCGAACTTGAGGAACAGCCGTTTGCCGGCATACGAAGCGGGGATTGCCAGTTTGCGTGAATACGAGCCGTATCCGCGATAATAGCCCTCCGGGCTCATGAAATCCGACTGGTTCCAGGTATGGGGAAGGTCCACCTTCTCTCCCCTGCCCGCATAGCGGGCAAACTGGTCGACAGCTCCGCCAGTAGAAATATTCTTGGAGAAAGACCATCCCCGGTTGATACTGATGACCTCCCTGGCATTGGAGGAAATGGCTGCGACCAGCATGGCGGCAGCGGCAGCGGCGAGTTTCAGTGTTTTCATGAGTACGATAGTTACTCGGACATGTTCTTGACGTACGGAGGAAGGGCGAGGTTCTCGAAACCGTAGAAACGGCGTGCGTTCTCACCGAGGAAAAGACGCTTCTCATCGTAAGTGAGGAGGTCTGACTTCAGGACGAAGTCGAAGGACATGCGGTAGGTGATGGCGGTGATGGTACGGGGATAGTCCGAACCCCACATCAGCTTGCCGATGCCGACCTCGTCAGCTGCCTGTCGGATGGCTTCGACCGCTCCCTTGAAAGGATAGAACTCGCTGTTGAACAACCAGGTGATACCGCCCGACTCCACGTATACGTTCGGATGACGCGCAAGTCTGACCTGCTCCATCCATCCGGGAGTCGTGACCATTCCGAAATGGCCGATGGCGATCTTCATGTCAGGGAAAGACTTCACGATATCCTCCACTTCCGCAAGCTGATGGTTGTCTTCGTGTAGGCATAGCGACAGGAACATCCCGTTGCGCTCCAGCTTAGCGTACATCGCCATCATCTCCGGATCGTTCAGCGGCCGGGCGAGCCGGTGGCCGGGGATAGCGACGCCGTCAAAGGCGCCGCAGTCGATCAGGCAGCCGGCATCGGCCAGGAAGCCCGGCTGACGGAAATCGCACATGGCGCAGACCTTGAAGCGGTCCGGCCACCCGCGTTTCACTTCAGCGAGATATTCATTCTGAAGACCGTCGATGAACTCCTGGACGACGACTGCGGCAGAAACCCGCGCATAGTCCATGTTGGACAGGAAGACGTCTGCACTGTTGCGTCCGTCAATCATGAATGGAGGTATCATCTGTACCTCCTCCCCGAAGAAAACCGACCTTCCGTTACGGAGGGTCCTGATCGGTTTACCGTCCACGACGGTATCCTGACGCAGCCAAAGGTGGCTGTGTGCGTCTATGACATTGAAGTCCAAATCCTTGCAGTCCATGGTTACAGTAGTTTGATCATTTCGCGTGCGACGGCGCGGGATGCGCCGGTGCCGCCGAGCGCGCTGCGGATGTCCGCATAGTCGGACATCATGCGCGCGCGGTACGCATCGTCGCCTGTGAGCCGCCGCACTTCGGCTACTACCGCATCAGCAGTAAAGTCCTCCTGGATCAGCTCCCTGAATGCTTCCCTGCCGACGATGAGGTTGCCGAGACTTATGTATGAAAGGTGGTCCCCCACCCTGAATATATGCCTTGCTACGAAAACTGTCAGCCCGGAGCCGCTCCAGCAGACCACCTGAGGCGTACCGATGAGGGCTGCCTCAAGCGACGCCGTACCGGAATTGATGATGGCGGCGTCTGCGTATTTCAGTATGTCATACGTGCGGCCGAAGACAAGTTCGACATTCCGCCGGCCGGCGATAAACTGCGCGTAGTCAGCTTCGCTGCGCGCCGGGGCGCCGGCGATCACCACCTTGCATCCAAGCCTGTCCGCAGCCTCCATGCATACCGGCATCATGCGGGAAATCTCGCCCTTGCGTGAACCGGCCAGCAATGCGACATAGTTTCCTTCAACGGGACGGCTGTAGGCATGCGAATCGACTGCATCCACCAATGGATTGCCCTTGTATACAAACGGGATACCCCGCTGTTCGAAATATGGGACTTCGAAAGGAAAGACTATGAACAGCCGGTCCACGTACTTCTTGAGCTTACGGTTGCGTCCCTCACGGGAAGCCCAGGTTTTAGGGGCTATGTAGTAAAAGACCTTGAAGCCGGCCTTGTGGGCAAACTCCGCAATCTTGAAATTGAAGCCGGGATAGTCGATCAGGATGACGACGTCCGGCCGCCAGGCGGCAATGTCGGCCTTGCAGGCCCGGACATTGCGCATCAGGCGGCCGGCCTTGCCGAGCACGTCGCTGATGCCCATTACCGCGCCCTCGCGGTAATGGCGCACAAGCGCGCCCCGCCCCGTCCCGGCCTCCGAAGCGGCGGCGAGCATCAGGTCGCCGCCCCAGAAGCGCACCACCGCCTCCGGATCCTCGGCGTAAAGCCCCTTCATGAGGTTGGACCCATGAAGGTCGCCCGACGCTTCCCCCGCTATGATATAGTATCGCATGTCAATAGTCGTACTCGAAACCGTCCGCCTTCAGGCGTTCCAGCCTGGCATAGTCGGTATTGTCGAAATTGTGGATGGTGACGGCGACATACCCGTCCTTCACCAGGCGGTGATCCGCTCCGGTATCATTCCTGTCGTCGTCCACGAAGGTCCCGACCATGAAATACAGTTCTTCCTCCGGTCCGGGGACAACATCTTCCCAATGCACGTTATAAGCTTCGAGGTCGATCTTCCTTCGCGAGAAATAATCGGTATCCCATTTCTGGAACTCCTTCTCCCAATGGCCGAGCCCCATGTGTGCTAACCTGACCCCCTTGATATCCGCCACCGGCAGGTCGGGGAAATTGACATTGAAGTATGTCCCGACACCGAATGCCCCGGAAGCCATGATCCTTTCAAGCAATGAAGGGAAAAGTGCCTCGACTCCTGAGAAGACGGCATCCTTGCGGATGTTGTCCAACGACACGCCTATGGCCGGGATTCCGTTCAAAGACGCTTCCTCCGCCGCACCGAGCGTGCCTGAATAGCACGCTGCCGTGGCGGCGTTTGCCCCATGGTTGATCCCGCTGACCACAAGGTCGGGCTTGCCGTCGGTATATACGTTGTCGATCGCGAACTTGACACAGCTTGCGGGAGTCGCATCGACGTAGATCCAGCGTGCACCGCCGATCTCTCCGAGGTCCCTGACCGCTATCGGACGGAAGCCCAGAGTGACGGCCATGGACGTGCCGGACTGATGCGTTTTGGGCGCCACGACAGTGACTTCACCGTATTTTGTAAGGATGTTGACAAGGGACTTGATACCCCGTGCGCTGTATCCGTCGTCGTTCGTTACAAGAATCTTCATCCACAAATCGATTTATACTACAAAGATATGGAAATTCATCGAAAATTTGTTAAATTTGCATGGATTTGGAAGTAGGTATAAATCAGAATATACGTTTAACTTTTTAACATAAACATTCACACAATGGTAAAACTTGGTATTAACGGATTTGGCCGTATCGGCCGTATGGTTTTCCGTGCAGCTTATGAGAATTTCGCTGGTGAGATCGAGGTTGTAGGTATCAATGACCTCCTCGACGCCGACTATCTCGCTTACATGCTCAAGTACGACTCCGTCCACGGACATTTCAGTGGCGATGTCAAGGCTGAGGGCAACTATCTTGTCGTCGATGGCAAGAAGATCCAGGTCTTCGCAGAGAAGGATCCTTCCAACATCACTTGGGGCGAGCTTGGTGTCGACGTAGTCGTCGAGTCCACCGGTTTCTTCCTCACCGAGGAGCTTGCTTCCGCACACCTCAAGGCTGGTGCCAAGAAGGTCATCATGTCCGCTCCTTCCAAGGACGCTACCCCGATGTTCGTCTACGGCGTCAACGAAAAGACCTACGCCGGCCAGAAGATCATCTCCAACGCTTCCTGCACCACCAACTGCCTTGCTCCTATGACCAAGGTCATCAATGACAAGTTCGGTGTCGTCCGCGGCCTCATGACCACTGTCCACGCTGCTACCGCAACCCAGAAGACCGTTGACGGTCCTTCCAAGAAGGACTGGAGAGGCGGCCGCGGTATCCTCGAGAACATCATCCCTTCGTCCACCGGTGCTGCAAAGGCTGTCGGTAAGGTTCTCCCCGAGCTCAACGGCAAGCTTACCGGTATGTCCCTCCGCGTCCCCACCTCCGATGTCAGCTTCGTTGACCTGACCGTGGAGCTCGCAAAAGAGGCTACCTACGATGAGATCTGCGCTGCCATGAAGGAGGCTTCCGAGGGCGAGCTCAAGGGTGTCCTTGGCTACACCGACGAGGCTGTCGTCTCCACCGACTTCCGCAACGATCCCCGTACCTCCATCTTTGATGTCAAGGCCGGTATCCAGCTCGACAAGACCTTCGTCAAGCTCTGCGCCTGGTATGACAACGAGTGGGGTTACTCCAACAAGGTCTGCGAGATGGCCAAAGTTATCACGAAGTAATTACACTTCCATACAAAAAAGCGACTGCGA
>Ga0256405_10000527_pt1 | contig 125950 bp, 96 predicted proteins | sample RumenRJG_02DNA_FD_189096 | JGI IMG/M metagenome (GOLD analysis project Ga0256405, IMG submission 189096) | Bovine rumen microbial communities from Lethbridge, Alberta, Canada - RJG_02 | ecosystem: Host-associated > Mammals > Digestive system > Stomach > Rumen | place: Canada: Alberta... | reverse complement strand
ATGTGATACTTACCCTTTGATATATGGGACCTTTATTTCTATGGTAGAGGAGAAGGGATTCTAATAACATTTCCCTTTGATTCAATGAATAAATCAGATAACAAATAATTCGTATGTGGAACATATACATAATAAACAAGAAAAAAATACAATATAATGAATTTAGAAGAGAAAATTATAAGTGAAATAACAGGTGAATTCACAATAGAGGCATATCAGAGAGGCTATCGCTGGGGGAAAGACGAGGTTGAGCATCTTCTTGAAGACATCAACGAAATCCCAGATGGCCAAAAGTATTGTCTTCAACCTGTTGTGGTCAAAAACGTGAATGGCGTATATGAACTGATTGACGGTCAGCAGCGTATGACTACGCTCTATATGATTATGAAGTATTTGAATGCTTACGTTGACATTAATTATAGTATTGAGTACACCACACGAAAGAGTGTGAATGGTCATATAGGAAGTAAGGAACTACTTGAAACAATTGATACGATAGACCTTACTTCTAGTTCAAGCAACATAGATGAATTGTTCATCAAAAAAACATATGGTATAATAAAGACATGGTTTAATGGTGATAAGTCCAAGATGATGAGTTTCGCCAATAAACTGCAGAGATATGTCACAATTATCTGGTATGAGGTAGATGAAGACGAAGACAGTGTAAGCATATTCACACGCCTGAATATAGGCAAGATTAACCTTACCAACGCAGAACTTGTTAAGGCATTGTTTCTAAGTCGTGGTAAGAAGGACTCCGAAGGTCGCTATGCTGGAAATCCTTATGGAATAGAGGAAAAGAAACAGCATGAAATTGCTCTTGGGTGGGATTCCATGGAGAAAGACCTGCATGACGAGAAATTTTGGACTTTCATTACTAATGATAAGTCTGACCGTTATCCTATTCGTATGGAGTTGTTGTTTGATATGATAGAAATGAAGCCGAGTGATGAGAGCAATTTCTATACATTTAACAGGTTCTATGAGCGATTTAAGGACTCTGCCAATAAATACGACACGTGGGAACTTGTTGGACGATACATGGAGCAATTAAAGGAATGGTACTATGACTTTGATATGTTCCACCACATAGGATTCCTTGTTGCTACTGGCACAAGCGTAAAGTCCCTTCTTGACATAGCCATGAGTACCGATAATCCTATCAAGAAATCTGAATTCCGCCTCAAAGTACTCGATATGATACGAAAGAGAATGGTATTCAAGGTCGGAGAAAAAGATACAGCAGAAGAAATTGATTATGCTGAGTTGAATTACGAAAAGCACTCAGAGTTTATACAGTGGGTTCTTCTTCTATTTAATGTTGAGACTATCAGACAAAAGGGAGACGAGAACATCCGTTTCCCCTTTGATAGATACAAAAATGAAGGCACATGGTCTTTGGAACATATCCATGCACAGAATTCAGAAAGTCTGAAAACAAACCAAGAATGGAAGGAATGGCTTGAAATTCACAAGAAATCCCTTGATGGCTTGGAAGTAGGTTCTGAAGAAAAAAAGCAAATTAATGATGTCATTTTCAAGATAGACACCGTCATTAGCCATATAAATGAAAAAGGGTACAAAGGATCCATAAGGGATGAGTTCAATACAGTTGCTCCTGCTGTGATTAGAATTCTTTCAGATGGTGACGATAAGTCTCAGATGCACACCTTGTCAAATATGGCATTGCTGACAGTTGGTGAGAATGCAGCTCTTAACAATTCCACATTCGATGTAAAACGTATGAAGATAATTGCTATGGACAAAGCTGGAGAGTATATTCCAATATGTACGCGAAACGTCTTTATGAAGTACTATTCTTCCTCAGACACGAAGCTACATTTCTGGTCAGAAGAAGATAGAAAAGGTTATATAGAAGCCTTGAACAACGTCTTATATGACTATAAAGAAAAAAAGATTGGTAATAAAGAAATTAAACTTATCAAAGACAGAATACATTATGGCAACAGAGAATAGGGAGTACGAACGACATAGTTTCAAGTCCTTTCTTGAACAGTATCATGTGGTTATTCCCATGGTGCAGAGAGATTATGCACAGGGACGTACCACAGATGATGTCAACCGTGTGAGAAACAGATTCCTTGATGCAATTAAGTCCTACCTCGTGAAATCAAAAGATAACAACGAAGTGATGAAAATGGATTTTATCTATGGAGAAAAGGAACAGGTCTGGAGCTCTACTGTAGCGAACAAATTGGAGAAAGTAATTGTGACTCCACTTGACGGTCAACAACGTCTGACTACTTTATATTTGCTGCATTGGTATGCAGCAAAGAAATGCGGTATAGACGAAAGTCATTACAAGTTCCTTAACAATTTCACTTATGATATTCGTCCTAGTTCTCGAGATTTTTGCGCACATCTAATGCAATATACCCCAGATTGGTCATTATCATTACAAGAGCAATTGATTGACCAGAACTGGTTCATGGGTGAATGGCACAATGACCCCACCATTATCGGTATGCTCGTGATGCTGGATTCCATCTATGATAAATTCGACAACATACCAAATCTGTGGAATATTTTGACCAACGACTTGACTAATGAGAAGGGACGTATTATCTTTTATTTTCTACCTTTGTCTGAAAATGGACTCTCTGATGAATTGTATATCAAAATGAACTCCAGAGGTAAGAAACTAACTGCCTTTGAACATTTTAAGGCAGAGTATGAAGATCTATATGAAAAGGACTCAGATGAAGCAAGAACGGTGAATCATAAATTTGACGTAGAGTGGGCAGACACATTTTTCCCATATCGTAATCAAGATGACATCGTGGACAATGAGTTCATGAAATATTTCTTTTACATAAGCCATATTCTTTGCTATGAACAAGGTATTAAAAAATCTAACGATGAGTTTGAACTTATCAAGCTGATTTATAGTGAGTCTCCAAACGCAGTTGACAATCGTAAATATCTTGAAGATGCTTTTGATTGCTGGTATAACGTTATAACTGATTATAAATCAATAGACGCTTTCTTCAAGAAATATCTCTCGGGATTTGCATATGAGAAAGGTAAGGTGGCTACATTTAAGAATGTTTCCGAATACCGTGAGACTCAGAATTTCTTTCATGCTTGCGTGAAGCTTTATCAGGTTAATAACAACTTTTCATATAGTGATTTTCTGTTCCTTTATGGAATAATCACCTACCTGATAAACAAGGACGCAATAGAAGAAGATGATTTTATTGACCGTCTTCGTACATTAAGGAATCTCATTTGGAATTCTAATTCTGGTGAGATTCGTGGTGATGCAGATTACATGAAAGACTTACTTTGTGAAGTAAAGGACTTGATGATGACTGGTAACATTAACAAAGAACTGACGCATAAGTTTAATGGCATACAGGCAGACGAGGAAGTCGAGAAGAAACAGAAGAAACATGAAATTGACATAGAAACCCTTCATCGATTTGAGGATCATCCTCTGATTTACGGTTATGTGTCAGGATTGGGGTATGGCCACCTTGATTTGGCGGATACATTTCTTTCTTTGTTCGGTAGCAATCCAGAATTTGTTAAGATACATCGAGCAATGTTGGCTATTGGTGATTATACACAGAATGATTCCAGTCGTTACTATATGGGAAACCATAATAGAGCAACTTGGTCACAACTATTGCATAAAAGCCGTAATCGCAGTAACTTCGAAGAAAATACGATGTCTGTTCTTCGCTGCCTTCTTCAACGAGTTAAGGATGGAGAGACCTTGGATGCAATTATTAACAAATACATTTCTGAAAGAGAAGAAGCGCATGAACTCGATTGGCGTTATTACTTTGTAAAATATCCTGATATGTTGCGTGGTGCAGACGGTGAACTGACATGGGATGAGTCTAATGACTACATCTGCACTACACTTAATAAGCATCAATTCAACGGACAGCATTGGAATCCTTTCTTGAATGTAATATACCAGATTTTGTCTGACAAGTTGTTGGACAAAGATGGCAAACAAATTATCGGGTTAGGAAACTATGGGGAAAATTTGAACATTCTAAAACCTATTTCTTCTTTAGCTGCAACAGGTACAGGCTTCATTTATTATCATCAAGATACTAACGAACCTTGGGATGTAGATCGGAATGATTCTTCTATTGACAAAGTCAACAGAATTGCTTTCGCTATAGAGAAAGTAACGAAATTAGTTCAAGAGAATATGAATACATAATCTCATGAGATATTTTTGTCCCTCGGCTATTTTTTGACTATCTCGGGGGACGGATGGGGGACAAAACGGGCGAAAAACTGCAAATATCGAAGTTAAAAATCAAAAATCTGCAAAAATGAACGAATTTTTAAATGCTTGAAATTATGTGATTTACGAGCTATATTTGCAGATAGTATGCTTTTCTTTGCAAAAAATCACTTTCCACGCAAAATCTATTTTCCGATGCAAAACCGCTCGAAAATGCGGCCAAGGATTTCATCGTCGGTGATGGTGCCGAGGATGGAGCCGAGGTGATAGAGACTGTCGCGCATGTCTTGTGAAACGAGATCCGTGGGAGTGCCGGAGGCGATGCCGGCCTTGACCAGTTCTAGGGCGTCGGCGGCTTTGTGCAGGGCGTTGTAATGGCGGATATTGGTGACGAGGAGGGCTTGTTCCGCCCCCTTCAGCCGCTTTTCCCAAACGGTCACCAGGCAGTTTTTCAGCGTTTCAAGGCCCTGTCCGGTCTTGGCCGACAGGGGAATCGTCGGGATCTCCCTGTCCAAAACGAGCATGGTCTCCGCCCTGGAAGGCTCGGCCACCAGGTCCATCTTGTTCAGGAGAAGGAGGAGGGTCTGCTCATCGAAACGGATCCGGGAAGCGATTTCCCGGATGTGCTGCCGTTGTTCGGAAAGGGGTGCGGTAGCATCGATGACCCCCAGGACGATATCGGCCTGTGAGAGTTTCAGCAGGCTCCGGCTGATACCGATTTTTTCGATTTCTTCCTCCGTTTCCCGGATCCCGGCCGTGTCGATCAGGCGGAAAACGGTCCCGTTGATATTGAAGGTCTCTTCCACGGTGTCCCGTGTGGTGCCGGCGATATCCGAAACGATGGCCCGGTCTTCGCCCAGCAGGGCGTTCAGCAAGGTGCTCTTCCCGGTATTGGTGGCGCCGACGATGGCAACCGGAATGCCGGTTTTGATGGCATTCCCCAGCCGGAAACTGTCTGTAAGCGTCCGGATATGCGCCAGGGTCTCTTCCACGAGGGATACGAGGTGGCTGCGGTCGGCAAATTCCACGTCTTCTTCAGAGAAGTCCAGTTCCAGTTCCATGAGGGCGGTCACCTCCAGCAGTTTGTCGCGCAGTTCTTTCAGGCGGGAAGAATAACCGCCGCGAAGCTGGTTCATCGCCACCCGGTGGGCGGCGGCATTATCGGATTGGATGACATCTGCAACGGCTTCTGCCTGAGCCAGATCCATCTTGCCATTTACAAAGGCGCGGCGGGTAAATTCGCCAGGCTCTGCCGCACGGGCACCGGCATCGCATAGACGCTGGAGCAAGGTCTCGACAACATAGCGGGAAGCGTGGCACGAAATCTCCGCCGCTTCTTCTCCCGTATAAGAGTGCGGGGCCCGGAAAACGCTCACCAACACCTCGTCCAGGACACTCCCGTCATTCTGCAGGGCGGTTCCATAGCGGATGCTGTATCCCGGCGCATCATTCAGGGGCCGGCTGAACGATACGACGGCTGATACGGCCTCCAGGGCCCTCGGACCGCTGATCCGGACGATGGAAATGGCTCCGCTGCCCGGCACAGTGGCCGGTGCGACGATGGTATCGGTATCCATTCTATGCATAAGCATTCGGCGAAATGGCAAAATATCCAAAAATAATCCTTACGGTGCTACAAAGATAAAGAAATAATTACTACATTTGTACACGCAAAACGAACGATCATGACAAAGAATATAAGATAGGGCTCTTTCACCACCGGTGAATGAGTCTTATTTCTTTTTTCGAAGTATGGATAAAAGGAAAAAAGCAACGCTCCGTCTGGAGAACGGCACCGTCATGCAGGGCTTCTCTTTCGGCTACGACGCTTCCTGCGACGGGGAAGTGGTGTTCTCTACGGCAATGGTGGGGTATCCCGAAAGCCTCACCGATCCTTCGTATTCGGGACAGATCCTTTGCGTAACCTACCCGTTGATCGGTAATTACGGCGTTCCGCTTGAAGGACCGGACGAGATGGGTATCTCCCGGAATTTCGAATCGGAAAACATCTGGGTGCGCGGTCTGATTATCAGCGACTACTCGTTCCGATACAGTCACTGGGATGCGGTGAAAAGCCTGGACCAGTGGCTCAAGGAGCAGAAGATTCCCGGCATATATGGCGTCGATACCCGTGCGCTCACCCAGATTCTCCGCGAAAATGGTTCGATGCTGGGAATGATTGTCCAGGAAGGGGAGGACAAGCACTTCCCGGTGGACGATCCCAACCTGGAGAACCAGATTGCCTACGTCAGCTGCAAGGAGCCCATTACCTACGGCAGCGGCGACAAACGGGTGGTCATGGTAGATTGCGGGGTCAAGCACAACATCCTCCGCTGCTTTGTAGAAAGGGGTGTGGAATTGGTCCGGGTACCCTGGAACTTCGATTTCAACAGCATCGAGTACGATGGCCTCTTTATTTCCAACGGCCCCGGCAACCCGGCCTTCTGCGGTATCACCGTAGAAAACCTGCGCCGTGCCATGGCCAAGGAAAAACCCATTTTCGGCATCTGCATGGGAAATCAGTTGCTGGCCCGTGCGGCGGGTGCCAGTACCTTTAAATTGAAATACGGCCACCGCAGCCATAACCAACCGGTCCGCATGGCCGATTCCAATCGCTGCTTCATTACCTCGCAGAACCATGGTTACGCGGTGGATGACAAAACCCTGGGACGCGATTGGGAGCCCTGGTTCGTCAACATGAACGACGGTACCAACGAGGGTATCCGTCACAAATCCAAGCCGTTCTGCTCGGTCCAGTTCCATCCCGAGGCCTCCAGCGGTCCGACCGATACCCAGTTCCTGTTTGATGACTTCATCGCCAAGCTTTAAGATATGAAGAATCCTACCATCAAAAAAGTACTGCTCCTGGGTTCGGGAGCGTTGAAGATTGGCCAGGCCGGCGAATTTGACTATTCCGGTTCCCAGGCGCTCAAGGCGTTGAAGGAAGAGGGGATCGAGACGGTTCTCATCAATCCGAACATCGCCACGGTACAGACCAGCGAGGGAGTGGCCGACAAGATCTACTTCCTGCCGGTGACGCCGTTTTTCGTAGAGCGGGTCATCGAGCGGGAGCGTCCGCAGGGCATCCTGCTGAGTTTCGGTGGCCAGACGGCCCTGAACTGCGGTGTGGAATTGTACAAGGCGGGAACGCTTGAGCAATACAATGTGCAGGTGCTGGGTACCCCGGTACAAGCCATCATGGACACGGAAGACCGGGATCTCTTTATCAAGAAACTGGACGAGATTGAGGTGAAAACCATCAAGTCCCAGCCGGCCGAAAGTATGGAGGCCGCGCGTCGGGCCGCAAAGGAACTGGGCTATCCGCTGATTGTGCGCGCCGCTTACGCCCTGGGTGGCCTGGGTTCGGGTTTCGTCGATAACGACAAGGAACTGGAAGAGGTCTGCGAAAAAGCCTTCTCCTTCTCTCCGCAGGTATTGGTGGAGAAGTCCCTGAAAGGCTGGAAAGAGATTGAATACGAAGTCGTTCGCGATAAATACGACAACTGCATTACGGTCTGCAACATGGAGAATTTCGACCCGCTCGGGATCCATACCGGAGAGAGCATCGTCGTGGCTCCTTCGCAGACGCTCAGCAACAAAGACTACTATTTCCTGCGGGAACTGTCCATCAAGATTGTGCGTCATATCGGCATTGTGGGCGAGTGCAACGTGCAATACGCCTACGATCCCGATGCCATGGACTACCGCGTCATCGAGGTGAATGCCCGTCTGAGCCGTTCTTCGGCCCTGGCATCGAAGGCGACCGGTTATCCGCTGGCCTTCGTGGCAGCGAAACTGGGCCTGGGCTACGGTCTCTTCGACCTGAAGAATTCCGTGACCAAGACCACTCCGGCCTTCTTTGAACCGGCCCTGGATTACATCGTGTGCAAGATTCCGCGTTGGGATTTGTCCAAATTCCAGGGGGTATCGCACAAGATCGGCTCCAGCATGAAGAGCGTGGGTGAGGTGATGGCTGTGGGCCGCACCTTCGAAGAGGCCATCCAGAAGGGCTTGCGGATGATTGGCCAGGGCGCGCACGGTTTCGTGGGCAACAAAGAGTTGGTCGTCCCCGATGTGGACAAGTCGCTCCTGGAACCGACTGATGATCGTATCTTCATCATTTCCAAGGCGATGCGTGCCGGATATACGGTCGATCGCATCCATGAGCTTACGAAGATCGACCGCTGGTTCCTGGATAAACTGGCCGGGATTGTGACCACCTACCAGGAAATGGGCAAGGTGGACCGGATCGAGGACCTGGACGAAGACCTCCTCCGTCTGGCCAAGCAACAGGGTTTCTCCGATTTCCAGATCCAGCGTGCGATCTGCAAGGACGGCAGCAATCCGTACGACAATATGGACAAGGTCCGTGCCCGCCGAAAAGAGCTGGGCATCCTGCCGGTCGTCAAGCAGATTGATACCCTTGCCGCCGAGTTCCCGGCCCAGACCAATTACCTGTATCTTACTTACAATGGCACGGTCAATGATATTGATTATGAGAAAGATGGCCGTTCGGTTATTGTGCTGGGATCCGGTGCCTACCGCATCGGCAGTTCGGTAGAATTCGACTGGTGCTCCGTAACCTGCCTGAATACCCTGCGCGAGCGGGGATGGCGGGGCGTGCTCATCAACTATAACCCCGAAACGGTTTCCACCGACTACGACATGTGCGACCGCCTGTATTTCGATGAACTCACCTTTGAACGGGTGATGGATATCATCGAACTGGAAACACCGCACGGCGTGGTGGTTTCGGTGGGCGGACAGATCCCGAACAACCTGGCGCTGCGCCTTTCTACGCACAACGTCCCCATTCTGGGTACGAAGGCGGAGAATATCGACCGGGCGGAAGACCGCCACAAATTCTCCAGTATCGTGGACGCGCTGGGCGTGGATCAGCCTGAATGGAAGGAACTTACCACGCTGGAGGATGTGGACAAATTCATCGCTCAGGTGGGCTTCCCGGTCCTGGTGCGGCCTTCATACGTGCTCTCCGGCGCTGCGATGAACGTCTGCTACGACGAAGAGAAACTGCGCCACTTCCTATCCCTGGCGGCTGAAGTCTCGCAGGAGCATCCGGTGGTCATCAGCCGTTTCATGACGCGCTGCAAGGAAATCGAGTTCGATGCGGTGGCCGATGAGGGGGAAATTCTCGCCTATGCGATTTCCGAGCATATCGAATATGCCGGCGTGCATTCGGGCGATGCCACCATCCAGTTCCCGCCGCAGAAGCTGTACGTCGAGACGGTCCGGCGGATCAAGAAGATTGCCCGGCTGATTGCGGGCGCGCTGGAAATCAGCGGTCCGTTTAATATCCAGTTCCTGGCTAAAGAGAACCGCATCCGTGTCATCGAGTGCAACCTGCGTGCTTCCAGAAGCTTCCCGTTCGTTTCCAAGGTGTTGAAAATCAACTTTATCGAGCTGGCAACAAAGGTTATGCTGGGCGAGCATCCGGCTGCGCCGCAGAAGAATGCGTTCGACCTGGATTATGTGGGCGTGAAGTCGTCCCAGTTCTCGTTTGCCCGTTTGGAGCAGGCCGACCCGATGCTGGGCGTGGATATGTCTTCCACGGGCGAAGTCGGCTGCCTGGGCGATGACCTGAACGAGGCCCTGCTGACGTCAGTCCTCTCGGTGGGCAACCATATTCCGGAGAAACGCATCCTGCTCTCTACCGGTGACGCGGTCCAGAAAGCCGACATGCTGAACGCCTGCCGGATGCTCGCCGAGCACGGATACGAGCTGTATGCTACTGGCGGCACCTATAAATATTTGATTGAGAACAGTATCCCTTGTACAAAGGTCCTCTGGCCCAGCGAATGCGACAACCCGAATTTCCAGGGCAAGTTCCGTCCGGCACTGGAGATGATCCAGAACAAGGATGTGGACATGGTGATCAACATCCCCAAGAACTACACGGAAACGGAATTGGACAACGGATATCAAATAAGAAGAGCGGCCATTGATTTCAATATACCGCTCTTCACGAATACCCGTCTTGCCACCGCCTTCATCCGGGCCTTCTGTTCTACGAAACTCGAAGACATCCGGATCAAGAGCTGGGAAGAGTATTAATAGTCGTAATATTTCGCCTCGCGGGGACTTACTTTGGACATGTTGTCGAGTAAGTCCTCGTTTGTTTTGTATTCGTCCATCAGCTGGAGCATGAAGTTCATCGCCTCGATGGAGTTCATGTCGGCCAGCAGCTTGCGCAGGATCCAGATACGCTGGGCGCGGCTCTGGTCGTAGAGCAGGTCGTCGCGGCGCGTACCGGACAGCACGATGTTGACGGAAGGGAAGATACGGCGGTTGGACAGGGAACGGTCCAGCTGGAGTTCCATGTTGCCGGTACCCTTGAATTCCTCGAAGATCACCTCATCCATCTTGGAGCCCGTCTCGGTAAGGGCCGTTGCCAGGATGGTCAGGGAACCGCCGCCTTCAATATTACGGGCGGCGCCGAAGAACCGTTTCGGCTTCTGGAGGGCGTTGGCGTCCACACCACCAGTAAGCACTTTGCCGGAGGCCGGCTGGACGGTGTTGTAGGCACGGGCCAGGCGGGTGATGGAATCCAGGAGGATGACCACGTCGTGGCCGCATTCGACCAGGCGGCGGGCTTTCTCCAGTACCATATTGGCCACCTTGACGTGGCGCTCGGCCGGCTCGTCGAAGGTGGAAGCCACCACTTCGGCCTTTACGCTGCGGGACATGTCAGTCACCTCCTCGGGACGCTCGTCAATCAGGAGAACGATCTCGTACACCTCGGGATGATTGTCGGCAATCGCATTGGCGATGGATTTGAGTAACATGGTCTTACCGGTTTTCGGCTGCGCCACGATCAGACCGCGCTGTCCCTTTCCGATAGGGGCGAACATGTCCACAATGCGGCAGGAGATGTCTTTTCCGTGTCCGTGACCCAGGAGGTTGAATTTCTCGTCCGGGAAGAGGGGGGTGAGAAAATCGAAGGGAACCCGGTCGCGGATGAATTCAGGGGTGCGTCCGTTGATGTATTTGATGCGCACGAGGGGGAAGTATTTGTCTCCTTCGCGCGGAGGACGGATTTCACCGGTAACGGTATCGCCGGATTTCAGGGCGTTTGTTTTGATCTGGTTCTGCGAGACGTAGATATCGTCCGGGGAATTCAGGTAATTATAGTCCGATGAGCGGAGGAAGCCGTAACCGTCCGGCATGATCTCCAACACGCCCGTGGCCTCGACGGTTCCATCGAACTCGATGCGGGGCTGCTTGGCGGCTTGTTGCTGCTGGCCCTGCTGCTGACCTTGCTGACCCTGCTGCTGGCGCTGTTCCGGGCTCTGCTGCTGGGCGTTTTGCTGAGGCTGGCGCTGCTCCGGGCCGTTGTTCTTCTGCCGGGGTGCCTGGGCGGGATCGTCCTTCAAATCGTCGAACAACTTCTTGATGAAGGGTTCTTTGGTCTCCGGTTTGACGGGTTGGGCATCCTTTCTGGGACGGCCGCGTTTGGCCTTCGCCTTGGCTTCCGGAGCCGGCTGCTCGGGAGTAGCCGCCTGGGGCGCTTCGGCTTTGGGGGCCTCTGCCTGGGGCTTATCAGCTTGCTGCTTGTCGGCTTTTTGCTTATCGCCCTTGGACCGGTCTGCCTTGGGACGGTCCGCCTTTGCCTTCTCCGGCTGCGGCGTATCCGCCTTCGGCGTTTCTGCCTGCGGGACCTCCGCTATCGGGGCTGCAACCTTCTTCGGACGGCCGCGTTTGGCCTTCGGCTTCTGGGGCAGCGGATTCTGTGCAGCGGCTTTGGCCTGTGCGTCCAGGATCGCGTATGCTAGATTTTCGTTATCAAGCTTTTTAACGTTGGAAAGAGCATATTCGGCGGCAATCGCCTCCAATTCTTCTCTGCTCTTTGTACTCAGTTCGAAAAGAGTATAAGACATATAAAATGATTGAAAAAACCGGCCGAGGGCCGACTTTGTTTTTGACGGTTGCAAAGATACGCAATAATCGCGAATTATGCAACTAATTGTCCCAGTAACTGCTGGATTTTTTGTAGCGTAGCAGGTCGGCCAGGGCCGAAGCATTAGCGGAAATGCGGAAGCTGTATGACTGCCAGGTTCCGGAAGGGACCCAGGACACGGCAATATTGAAGCAGTGCAGGTCGTAGCTGGCGCTCAGCTGGGTTGTGGTCATCTTCATGGCCATGAGGTCGAAACCGGACGTGGCGTTCAGCGACATCTTGGGCGTCAGTTTTACGTTGCCGGACAGCCCCAGGGTCTGGGTGTACCGGTGATTGGTGATGAGCTGGTTGTTTGAATAGCTATAGCTCTTGCTGTAGCTGAACGAGTAGTTGAAGTTGACCGACCAGGGCACGTTGGGGTTGGTATAGTACAGCCAGCCGCCCGGGATATATTCTCCGGTAAGCGGATGATAATAAATGCGGCGATAATAATCGGCCGTATTCTTGTTGCCACCGCCGCCACCGCCTTGCGAGGCGTCCTTCCTGCCGTCGTTGCCGTTGATGGCTCCCTGGCCGGACAGGGAGTAGGAGAGGGAAGCGCTGGCGTTGGTGAGCCGGAGCGGATGCATCCAGCCTTCCTTGACCACGTTGAACGTGTTGATGCGGCGACCCTGCTCGTCAATCGCATACGGGTCGAAATTCGCGTTCGCGCTCATGCCCAGTTTGCCGAAGACAGAGGTGGACATCGTTACACCGATGTTGTTCATTTTCAACGAGTCTGCCAGGAAGTTATAGCCCGTGCTGAAGTTCAGCTGGTCAATCAGTTTGATCTTTTTGGACCCGGTTCCGGTGGTGTCCTTGATGTCGCGCACCTTGGCCTCGATGTTGTTGGCGATGGACAGGCTCATGGATGCGGCGCTGCCCTTTCCGGGATAACCATACATCTGACCGGCATAGATATTATAATCATAGTCGTGTTCCACACCGCTCTTGTCCGTATAGGTGAGCGTCCGCCAGCCGTTGAAAGCCGTGGCTTTGTCGGGGCTGTACGAGAAGGAAACCGTCGGGGAAACGACATGCCGGATGGCCTGGATTCGTCGGAATTTGCCAAAATTGTACATACCGTAGAGCCGCGTGCTCATGCCCAGGGACCCCGAGTAGTTGTGCGTGGCGCCGAAGTCTCCGAACTGTTTTCCCATCTTGGTCTCTACGCGGCCGGTCTCTTCGTTGTAGAAGGCTTCGCTGGATCGGAAGAACCAGTTCATGCCGTAGGAAACACCGGGCGTGAAATTCAGGTATTTGAAGAGGGAGAAGGTCGGCAGGCCGATGCTGAACGTATGCTGCATACCGTTGTTCAGCTGGTCGATCAAACTGAAGTCCTCCTTGTCAAAGTCGGCCAATTTGAAGTTGACGCGGTTTTGCAGGGCGGTATTGTACGAGAGCGAGATCTTTTCGTAGATGCGTTCCTTCCCGACACGGTTTTTCTGCTTGAACGGATAGAACCGACTCACGGAGAAGGTTACATTCGGGAAGGTGATGGCGTACGAACTGTCGCGGGAGTTCTGGTTGTGCAAGGCGTTGATGGAGAGGTTGAACTTGCCGTTCCAGTTGCGTGAGAAGGAAATGGACGACGAGATCTGGTTCTGCAGGGCCTCGGTGACATCCCGGGAGTTGTAACGGCTGTTGGACGGGCTGGAGAAGTTGACCGATGCGGTGAAACTCATGCCCGGACGGGCCTTCGAATCCTGGGAGTGGGACCACTGCAGACCGAAGTTGCGGCTCTGGAAGAAGTCGGTACTGCCTTTCTCGCCGGTCTGGTCGTTGGAGTAATTAAAGGCGAAGTTACCGTTGAATTTGTAATTAACCTTGTATCGGGAGTTGACGTCAAGCGCCCAGGAACCCAGGGTGAAGATGTCGCCGGTAACGGACAGGTCGAAATAATCGCCCAGCACGAAATACATGCCCAGGTCGCGCAGGTAGAAACCGCGGGCGCTTTCTTCACCGAAGGTCGGCATCAGCAGGCCGGTGGCACGCTGCGGACGGTTCGGGACGAATCCGAAGGGGAGATACAGCGGTATCTCGACGCCTTCGATGACCGGATGGGCCGGACCGAAAACCGTCTTTTGGGAGGGCTGTGTGATGACTTTCGCAAAACTCAGCTTCATGTAGTAGTGGGGCTCGTCCAAATCGCACACGGTATAGCGGCCGCGGTTGATGCTGACCGACCGGTCGGCTGCCATCTTGATGCTCTGGCCCTGGATGAGTCCTTCCGCCTCCTGGGTGATCATATTTTTGATCTTGGCCTTTTTGCTGTTGAAATTGTAGCGGACCTCCTCCATATTATAGGTCTGGCCATCCTGGGTCATAACCGGCTGCCCCTTCCATTCCCTGGTGAGGGAATCGTAGGTGCCCCGGGCAAAGACCGTTCCCGTTTTCATGTCGTACTCCATGTAGTCGGCGGTGAGTTTCATATTGCCGTATGTGACGGTTACGTCTCCGTAGTAAAAGGCTTTGCGGGCTCCCTCCGTAAATACTTCGATAATGGAGTCCTTGGCCCCGGTAAAGGCCGGGCGGTCCAGCGAACTCTTGCCCACCAGATCGGCGGAATCGGCCCGGGCGGTCAGCACGGAATCCCTCCGGAGAGAATCCAGGCGGAAGAGACTGTCGCGCTTGGCCAGGCCTGCGGAATCCAGTTTCGGCAGGGAAGTGGTGTCCACTTGTGCAACCTGGTTCCGGTTACGTCTGCCCCGACGCCGGTTCTGGGCGGGTGTAAGGGCATCCGCGAAGAGCAAGGCGAGCAGCAAAATCGCTATATATCTGTATGTATTCTTTATATGCAAGTATTTTCTTATATTTGCAATCTACAAATGTAAGACTATTTTGCGAATCCACAAAAAATGGATGGGATGAATACACGAAAACTACTTGTTCTGGTCCTTTCCTGCCTGTGTCTGCCCCTGTTTTCCCAGGAAGCGGCCCTGAAACTTCGGACGGTCGTCATCGATCCGGGACACGGGGGACATGATGCGGGTTGCGTGAGCCGTGACCGCCAGACCAAGGAGAAGGACCTGGTGCTGGACATCGGGAAGCGGCTCGCGGAAAAAATCCGCCGCGAGTGTCCGGACGTAAAGGTCATCATGACCCGTAGCGACGACCGCTTCATCGAATTGTACGACCGTGCAAAAATAGCCAACAAAGCCAATGCCAACTTATTCATTTCCATCCACGTAGATGCCGTCGATACCCGTCGCAATCCCAATTGGCGGACGGTGAACGGCTATACGGTCTATACCATGGGCGAGAGCAAGAACAATGCCAACATGGAGACCATCAAACGGGAGAATTCCGTGATTTTGCTGGAGGAGGATTATACCACCAAGTACCAGGGGTTCGATCCCAACGATACGGAATCTTACATCTTCTTCTCGCTGATGCAGAACGCCAACCAGGAGCAGAGCGTGCATTTTGGCGAAATCGTTTCCCGGGAGATGGGGAAGAACGGACCTTTCCGGCACAGCAAGGGCATCCGCCAGGCACCGTTCCTGGTCCTCTGGCGTACGGCCATGCCTTCCGTCCTGGTGGAATGCGGCTATATTACAAGCGAGGGGGACCTCGCGGTTTTGCGCACCGAAGAGGGGAGGAACCTGATTGCCGCCCGCCTTTGCCGGGGTTTCCGCATCTATAAGGCTGAATATGAAGGTACAAAGCAAGAACTAGAGGAAACAAAGCCGGAAGCCGATACGGCCGCCGTCCGGTACGGAATCCAGATCATGGCATCCGGTAAACGGCTTCGGGAAGGGGATCCCGCGTTGAAGGGTTTGTCGGCTCAGGCGGTCCCGTCCGGTGTCCTATATAAATATATAGTTTCGGTCTCCACGGAGTTATCAACAACCCGGGAGAATTTGCCTTCCGTAAAAAAGTTATTTCCGGATGCATTTTTGGTGAAAATGGATGAAAATGGGGTGAACCGGATCAAATAAAATCGTTTTCTAAAAACGTTTTATAGACCGATATATTCTACTCTGTTAAATAAAAATCTTCAATTGCTTATTTTAGAATATTTCTAAATTACGAAGTGTTTGAAAATTAACAGATTGGAGAGGAAAAATCAACATAATTGACTGATTATCAACTAATTGATAAATACTCATTATTTTGATTTGGCGCTTATTATATAATGAAAATGTTTTATTAATCCAATAGCAATTTCGTTTTTTTATTAACTTTTTTTTCATCAATTTTGCACTTGAAAGAAAGCATTTACCTGTGAATTTGTCTGAAAGACATATCGACATTTGGAACAATTGCCTGCGGTTCATCGAACAGATCATCGAACCGCAGAAATTTTCTACTTGGTTCAAGCCTATCCGGCCCGTGTCTTTCGTAGGCTCGGAGCTCACGGTGGAGGTGCCTTCCGAGTTCTTCCGCCAGTGGCTCGAGGAGACGTATCTGGATGTCATCAGCAAATCACTCAAACGCGTGATCGGCGCCGATGCCCGGCTTCGCTATCAGATCCGGGTGGTTCGCCAGCAGCCGGCCATGGAGATTCCGGCCTCGCACGGTGCGCCTGCCATGAACCGGGAGGTACTGATCAATACCTATCAGCCCTCGGGCAATCCGAGCCCGTTTGTGTTCCCGGGTACGCAGCGCGTGAAGATCGACCCGCGGTTGAAACCGGAATACTGTTTCGACAACCTGGTCCGGGGTGCGTGTAACAAACTGGGTATCACGGCAGGGGAGACCATCTCCGGCGCTCCGGGTAAAACCGCTTTCAATCCGCTGTTTATCTTTGGCGGACCGGGACTGGGCAAGACACACATCGCCCAGGCTATCGGAAACGCCATTAAGGAGAAATATCCCGAGCTGGTTGTCCTCTATGTGACGGGCAGCGAGTTCAAGACCCAATACATGGATGCCGTGTTCGTGCGCAACAAACTCACGGATTTCCTGGCATTCTATATGAAGATCGACGTGCTCATCGTGGATGATATCCAGGGCCTGCAGGGTCAGGGATCGCAGAATGCGATGTTCAACGTCTTCAACCACCTGCAGCAGAACGGCCGCCAGCTGATCTTTACATCGGACCGCGCCCCGGTCGATCTGCAGAATTTCGAAGAACGCCTGCTGTCCCGCTTCAAATGGGGACTGGCCGTGGAACTGGAGCGTCCGGATTATCAAACCCGTCTTTCGATGCTTCGTGCCCGCGCGTTCCGCGAAGGTGTGGTCATCCCCGACGAGGTGCTCACCTATATGGCCGAACACATCAAGTCGAACTTCCGCGAGCTGGAAGGAACGCTCATCTCCCTGGTCGCCCACGCAACGCTCGGGAAAAAGGAGATTACCCTGGAACTGGCAGAAAGCATCATGGGCCAGATTGTGAGCGATGAGGACGAGACCATTACCTACGAACGCGTCCAGCGGGTGGTGTGCGATTACTTCAACATCTCGCGGGATGCCTTGTTGTCCAGTTCCCGCAAGCGCCAGATCGTCCAGGCCCGCCAGATTGCCATGTATGTGTGCCGCAACCTGGTCTCCGGCTGTTCGCTGGCTACCATCGGTGCGGAATTGGGCGGCCGTGATCATGCTACCGTCCTGCACGGTTGTACCACCGTGGCCGATTTGATGATGACCGACCGGTCCTTCCGGCAGTATGTCACCGACATCGAGAAAATGCTAGTAACCTTATGATATCCACCCGTTCGCTGGAGATCTTCAAGGAGATCACCACGATTCCCCGAGAGTCCGGCCACGAAGGCCCGATGACCGCGTTTCTGCAGGATTTCGCCGCGAAACGTGGCTTGTTTTGTAAGACCGATTCCATTGGCAATGTCGTGATTGTCCGGGAAGCCATGCCCGGAAAGGAGCAGGTGCCTACAATTGTGCTGCAGTGCCACCAGGATATGGTGTGCGAGAAGAATCCGGGCGTAGAGCACGATTTCTCCCGCGATCCCATTTCGTATGTGGTGGAGGATGGCTGGATGATCGCCCCGGATACGACCCTGGGCGCGGATGACGGTATCGGCATTGCGGCGGCGCTGGCCGTTTTGGAGAGCGACCTGCCCACGGGCCGGCTGGAGTGTGTCTTCACCATTTCCGAAGAAACGGGCATGGACGGAGCCTTTGCCATGGAGCCGGGCTTCTTTACCGGCCGCACCCTCATCAACCTGGATTCCGAAGACGAGGGCCAGCTCTTTATCGGCTGCGCCGGCGGTCTGGATACCTTCGGGACCTTCCGGTATTTCCGCGAGGTGCGCAATGCCGGGTGGAAAGGATTGAAAATCAGCGTCTCCAACGCCTTGGGCGGTCATAGTGGAGACGATATCAACAAAGGCCGCGTCAACGCCGTCCAGCAGTTGGTGCGCTTCCTATATGGTGAACTGCCGCATGGACTGCAGCTGATTCTGCTGCATGGCGGCGGCAAACCCAATGCCATCGCCCGCGAGGCCTCCTCCCTGATCCTGGTTCCGGATGCCGAGGCAACGCTGGCCCGCTTCGAGGCCTTCAAGGCCGATGTAAAAGGGGAGTTCTCCGTGGCGGACCCGAACGTGGTCCTGCAGGCGGAAGCGTCTCCCTGCAACGAAAAACCCATCGACAGCGTGGTTGCCAGAAGGTTGATTGCCACGCTCTACGGTCTTCCGCACGGGGTGCTGGCCATGAGCCCGGATATCCCCGGCCTGGTGGAAACTTCTACCAACCTGGCGGCGGTCCGGATGAATGAACGGGGCGTTGTGAAGGTCATTACCAGCCAGCGCAGTGCCGTGCCTTCGGAGCGTCGCGATGCGGCGGCCCGCGTAGAGGCGGTCCTGAAGCTGGGCGGTGCCGAAGTGGATCATCTGCTCGAATACCCCGGCTGGAAACCCAATGTCCATTCGCCCATCCTGGAAGCCTGTGTGGCCTCCTACCGTAAACTGTTCCAGACAGAGCCCGAGGTGAAGGCCATCCATGCCGGCCTGGAATGCGGCCTGTTCGGCGAGAAATTCGGCGACCTGGACATGATTTCCTTCGGCCCGACCCTGCGTGGCGTACATGCTCCCGGCGAACGGCTGGAACTGGCCTCGCTGGATAAGTTCGCCGCCTTGCTGGAAGACGTGCTGGTTAGCTTTAATGGATAAAGAGATGCCTGTCAAAATAGCTCCTTCTATGCTTTCGGCCGATTTTCTGCATCTGGAAGAAGATGTGGAAATGGTGAATCGGTATGCCGACCTTTTCCATCTGGATGTGATGGACGGGACCTTCGTGCCCAATATCTCGTTCGGCTTTCCTGTCATCGAGGCCATTGCACAAAAAGCGAAAAAACCGATGGACGTGCACCTGATGATCGTCCATCCCGAAAAATACATCGAGCGCTTTGCCCAAGTGGGGGCGCAGATGATCAGTTTCCACCTGGAAGCCGCCCGTGCAGACGGGTCGGACCCGGCCGCTATCCTGCGCGCGATACGCGGTCTGGGGGTCCAGGCGGGTCTGGTCATCAATCCCGATGTCCCGGTCGAAGACCTGTATCCCTATCTGGAAGAGGTCGATTTCCTCCTCATCATGTCGGTGTTTGCGGGATTCGGCGGACAGAAGTTCATCGAGGATACCTACGGCCGCATCCGGACCCTGAAGGCCGAGATCGACCGTCGCGGGCTGCGGATCCCCATCGAGGTGGACGGCGGTGTGTCGCCTGCCAATGCGGCCGAACTGGCCCGTTGCGGGGCGGAAATTTTGGTTGCCGGCAGTTCTGTCTTCAAGGCGGAAGACCGGGCCGCCGCCATCGCCGCCATGCGATAGCGTTCCTTTAGATAATGTAGCTTATCTCTTTGAAAGCGAATGTCCGGCTGCTGCCGTCGTTCAGTTCGACGACCAGCCGGGCATCTTCGTTGATGCCCCGGATGATGCCTTGGAAGACCGTCCCGGTCGCGCAGTCGGTGAATGGATGCCGCTCGTCCTTGCGGTACAGGATGCGCTCGTAGTCGGTTTGCAGACGGGCGTCGCTTTCCCGGAACCGCTGCAGGAAGCAGGAACAGAAAAGGTCCAGCTCCGCCACCACGTCGTATTCCGCTCCGGTCAGCAGGGTCAGGGAAGTCGGGTTGATGACTTCCACCGGGAATTTTTTCTGGTTCAGGTTGATGCCGATTCCGATCACGCTCCAATCGACATCCTTTCCGTCCAGGCTGTTTTCGATCAGCATCCCGCAGATCTTTCGGTCGCGCACGTACACATCGTTGGGCCATTTGATCCGGGATTCCACCCCCTTGGCCTTCAGGTAGTCACATACCGCGAGCGCGGCGATGCGGCTCAGGCGGAACTGGCGGGAGGCGGGCAGGGGAGTCATACCCTCGGACCGGAATTTCAGGACGATGGAGAAAGTGAGGTTGGCGCCGGGTTCCGCATCCCACCGGTTCCCGCGCTGCCCGCGTCCGGCGAACTGTTTCCGGGCGGCCAGCACTGACAGGTTGTCATAGTTTTCGATCCCTCTAATTGCTTCATTATTAGTGGAATCCAACTCTTTAAACCAGATCGGCGTCATTCTCTCTTTCATTGGCGCAAAATTTGTTTTATATTTGTATAAATATATATATTTGTGCAAATTTAAACAATAATTATATGATTACACACGATCTTCGGGTTTTGGCCGATGCAATGCTTGACAAGAAAGCGCAGAATGTGACGGGAATCGACCTCCGTTCGCTGGATGGTTCCATTACCGATTTCTTCATGATCTGCAACGGTTCCTCCACCACCAACGTGGCTGCCATCGCCGATAATGTCATCGATAAGATGCGCGAGGAACTGGGACGCAAGCCGCTTCGTACCCAGGGCATGGAGAATGGTTTCTGGATTATTCTGGATTATGGCGATATCGTAGCGCACATTTTCCTGGAGGAATACCGCGATTTTTACCGCCTGGAAGATCTGTGGGCCGATGCGCCGCATAAACTGTACAAAGAGCGCAAGGTTAAGAAATCTAGCAAGAAAGACACTGACGAATGAAAGTAATCCGCTTAAATTTTTCCTGGCTCTACCTGTTGCTCATCCTGGGCATCGGGTGGATGCTTTATCGCAACACGGAAACGGCGAACCCGCAGAAAATCGAATGGGCCCAGGTCCAGCAGATGTTCCGTTCGGGTGATATCAAAGAGATTGAATATACCCGCAACGACTTCAAGGGCGAGATCACGGTCCGTCCCGAGCGCCTGGCCAAGTATGCCGAAGACTTCGGCGGCAAGGTGCCCAAGGCGTCGCCCCATTTCTTTTTCCTGAATTCCGCCAAGTTTGACCCCGAAGCCGAGTTCGGCGAGTTGAATGCTACCCTCCCTCCGAATGAGCAGGTTAAGGTGGTCATGGTGAACAATGAGCGCATGTGGGGCCAGATCCTGGAGTGGTTCCTGTTCCCCGTCCTGCTGATTCTGATGTGGGTCTTCATGTTCCGCGGCATGGGCCGGGGCATGGGCAACGGCGGCATGGGCGGAACGAATCCCTTCAACGTGGGCAAGGCTACCGGCAAACTGGCCGACAAGAACCAGGTCAACGTGACCTTCAAGGACGTAGCCGGCCTCTATGGCGCCAAGGAAGAGGTGATGGAAATCGTTGACTTCCTGAAGAATCCGGCCAAATACACGGCCCTGGGCGGCAAAATCCCCAAAGGAGCCTTGCTGGTCGGCCCTCCCGGAACCGGTAAAACCTTGCTGGCCAAGGCGGTAGCGGGCGAGGCGAACGTTCCTTTCTTCTCCATTTCCGGTTCGGACTTCGTGGAAATGTTCGTGGGCGTGGGTGCATCCCGCGTACGCGACCTCTTCCGTCAGGCCAAGGAGAAGGCCCCGTGCATCGTTTTCATCGATGAGATTGATGCGGTGGGGCGTGCCCGTGGGAAAAATGTGGGATGGTCGTCGAATGACGAACGGGAAAACACGCTCAATCAGCTCCTGACCGAAATGGACGGTTTCGGCAGCAATTCCGGCGTGATTGTGCTGGCGGCTACCAACCGGGCCGATATCCTGGACGGCGCCCTGATGCGCGCCGGCCGTTTCGACCGTCAGATCCATGTTGAACTGCCGGAGCTGAAGGAACGCGAGGAGATCTTCCAGGTCCACCTGCGCGGACTGAAGCTCGGAGAGGATTTCGATGTGTCCTTCATGGCCAAGCATACGCCCGGTTTCTCCGGTGCCGATATCGCCAATGTTTGTAATGAAGCGGCCTTGACCGCTGCCCGGCATAACCATACGGCCGTCATGCAGGAAGACTTCCTGGAAGCCGTGGACCGCATTATCGGTGGTTTGGAACGCAAGTCGAACACCATCATGTCGCCGGCCGAGAAACGGACGACGGCCTATCACGAGGCGGGCCATGCCCTGGTTGGCTGGCTGCTCAAATATGCCGATCCGGTGTTCAAGGTAAGCATCATCCCGCGCGGTCAGGCGCTGGGAATCACCTGGTACCTGCCGGAGGAACGGAAAAACTGGTCCCGCAGTGTGATGATGGACCGCATGTGCGCCTTGCTGGGCGGTCGTGTGGCCGAGGAAATCATCAATGGAGAGCCCTCTACGGGCGCATTGAACGATCTGGAGCGCATGACACACATGGCCTATGCCATGGTCCAGTATTATGGAATGAGCGACAAGGTTGGCAACATTTCCTTCTACGATTCGACGGGTGCCCGCGGCTATGACCTTACCAAGCCCTATTCGGAGAAAACGGCCGAACTGATGGACCAGGAAGTGAAGTCCATCGTCCAGCAGGTTCACGACCGCACCCTCAAAATTATTGAGGACCATAAAGATGCATTTATGCAGATGGGTTCGCTTTTATTGGAAAAAGAAGTTATATTTGCGGACGATATCGAGAAAATTCTGGGTCCGAAGGTAAAAGAGGAGTCGGAAGAAACGGTAAAAGAAGATGAAGAACGTAATAATTAGAACCATCTCAGGCATCGGTTTCGTACTGGTAATGCTGGCGTGCCTATTGTGGAGCCAATGGCTTTTCGGTGCCCTTGTGATCTTCATGATGATAGGCATGATGTCGGAGTTTTTCACGATTACGATGGGGGACCGCTATAAGGTCTCCCGTGCGTTGGCCATCCTGGCCGGTGTGGTCCTGTTTGCCCTGATCTATCTGGTTGCCGCCTATCAAATGCCCGTCAAATATGTGGCCTTGTCCATTGTTCCGGTCATTGTGGTGATGATCAATTCTTTGTATGTAGAAGACAAGACCGACTACGCAAAGTTCTCCAACTTGTATACGGGCTTGATTTATATCGCCATCCCGCTGGCCCTGTCCAACCTGGTCGCCTTCCGGAACGGGCATTTCAGCGGCATGCTACTGGTCTCCTTCTTCGTGCTCATCTGGAGTTCCGATATCGGTGCATATATCTTTGGTATGGCCTTGGGACAGAAATACGGAAAGAAACTCTTCCCGTCGGTCTCGCCCAAAAAGACCTGGATCGGCTACTGGGGAGGCATGTTTTTCGCCATTATGGCCGCCCATATCCTGAATCTGACGGGTATGCTGAGCCTTCCGATGCTGCACAGCGTCATTCTGGCCATCGTGATGCACGTTGCCGGCGTGTATGGCGATCTTTTCGAATCACAGTGGAAACGCATCTACGGTATCAAGGATTCCGGAACCATTATTCCCGGCCACGGAGGCCTGCTGGACCGTTTCGACAGCACCCTGCTGGCCATGCCGGTAGGGGCCTTGTACCTGAGTCTTTTTGATTTGCTGTAAATCAGTATTTGTCTTTTCGCGAAATTATTTCTACATTTGAAAAATAATTCGCGAAAATGAAACTTGACAAGGATTCTTTTGACGTGATAATCGGGATGACCGTGCTGATGGTCGGCCTGATTTCCGTAGTCCTTCTTTTCATCCATAACCGTTTCGTCTCCTGGCCGCTTGCCGGATTGTTCTTCCTTTTCCTGCTGTTTGTGATCTGGTTCCACCGGGTCCCTTCCCGTACGGCGAAAGGAGACGAGAAATCGGTTCTCGCCGTAGCGGACGGAAGGGTCGTGATTGTGGAGAAGGCTTTTGAGAAGGAGTTCTTGAAAAAAGAATGCATCCAGGTTTCCATTTACATGAATTTCTTCGACGTACATGCCAATTTCTGGCCGGTTTCCGGTGAAGTTTCCTATTGCAAGTATCATCCCGGCAAGTATCTGCTGGCTTTCAAGCCGAAAGCGGCCGAAGAAAACGAGCATTTTTCCACCTGCCTGCACAATTCGTACGGCGATGTCTTCTACAAGCAGATTGCCGGCACCTTTGCGCGCCGGATTGTGAGTTACTCCAAGGAGGGTTTGGCGGTCGAGCGGGGCAAGCAGATGGGAATTATCAAGTTCGGTTCCCGCATCGACATGTTCCTGCCGCTGGATGCCGATATCAAGGTGAAGGTCGGAGACCTCACCCGCGCTTGCGAAACGGTAATTGCAGAATTTGATTAAGCCTCTTTGGCATCTGACTCGATCAGTTCGAGCAGACGGTCTATCGCCTCGGTATCCGGAATGTGACGGAGTACCGGGGTTTTTCCTTTATAGATGGACACCTTGTGGTTGCCTTCACCCACATAGCCCCAGTCGGCGTCAGCCATCTCGCCGGGGCCGTTGACAATGCACCCCATGACGGCAATCACCACGTTCTTCAGGTGGCTGGTCCGCGCTTTCACTGCTTCGAAGGCCGCCTGGAGGTCGTACATGGTCCGTCCGCAGCCGGGGCAGGCCACGTATTCCGGTTTATAGAAACGCCGGCGGGCAGCCTGGAGCAACTCGTCGGCCAGATAGGCTCCCAGTCCGGAGACATCGATATCCACGGGCGTTCCTGTTTCATCCCGATAGGTTCCGGCAAAGGAAACTTCATCCAACTCTTTATCCAGCAGGCGTTTGCCAAAATCGCAAGCGGCGTCCAGCAGCAGACGCTCACGGGAAGGAGCCTCGTAGGTAGCCACGGCTTTTTTCCCTTCCAGTTTCAGGTTGGTTAGGGAAGAATATAGCCGGTGGTCATATCGGTCGGCCAGGTACCGGGCTACGGGAATCTCGTTCACGGGATCTTCGGTAAGCGATACCCGGATGGTATTGCCCAGGCCTTCCGCCAACAGGGTAGAGATGCCCACACAGGATTTGATGCGTCCCGAATCGCCGTTCCCGGCTTCGGTTACGCCAACGTGCAGGGGGAAGACAACACCCCGTTCCTGCATGAACTGCGCCAGCAGGCGGTAGGCTTCCACAACCACCAGGGTGTTGCTGGCTTTCAGCGAAACCACGACCTGGTAGAACTTCCGTTCGATACACATGTCCACCCATTCCATGGCCGCCTTGGCCATGGCCAGCGGCGTGTTGCCGTACAGGTTGGTGATGTACTCGCCCAAAGAACCGTGGTTCAGGCCGATCCGGATCGCCGTTCCGTGCTGCTTGCAGACATCCAGCAGTTCCAGGAACTGGCGGCGCGCTTCGTCGTGATCGCGGTGGAAATTGCCCGGGTTGATGCGGACCTTCTCCACATGCGGGGCTACGGCGAGGGCGGTTGCAGAGGAAAAATGGATATCGGCCACCAGCGGGGTTGTGATCCCCTCGGCACGCAGCTGTGCGCGGATGGCACGGATGTGTTCCACATCGGCCACAGACGGCACGGTGATGCGGATGAGCTGTGCTCCGGCGGCAGCCATGCGGCGGCACTGTTCCACCGTGGCTTCAACCTCGTTCGTGTGCGTATTGCACATCGTCTGGATGACGATGTTTTCCCGGGAGCCGATGAGCACGTCACCGACTTGTACTGTCCGTGTTTCCATATATTGAATTGTAGGCTTCTTTTCTAAGTTCTTTGCGCGTACGGCCGGTCCGGCGGCTCAACTGGTAGTGGATGCCGGCGGTGATGACAATGTCCAGCGGATACGCAAACCGATAATAATAAGGACTATACCAGTCCGGCTCGTAGAGCGACGACCAGGCCCATTTCACCTGGCCCTCGATGTGGAATTCGAAGGGATCGAAGACAATGCCGAAGCCCACGCCGCCTTTCAGGCCGAAGTCCCGGCGGATATCCGTGTCCTTGAAAGAATCTTCCAGGCCCTCGGTTACACGAGGACCGGTGCGGTGAATGTCCCAGCGCCAGCCGGCATAAGGGCCGACCGAGGCAAAGGCTTTGAAGAATTCGGTATCATAGTGCATGATGGCCTGCAGGGGGACGTCGAAGGATTTCATGACCACTTTGGTGGCTCCTTCCAGCGTAGGCGTAATCTTGGTCTCCTTGTCTTCTTTGAACTGATAGCCCTCACGACCGTAGAAAAAGCCCAGGCGGAAGCCGAAATAGGGCAGGTAGCCCAGCATCTTGCCGTACAGGGTGTAGGAGATGCCGAAGGTCTGCGGCTCCAGGAAGAATTCCGTATCGCGGATGGGGTTGAAAGAGGTATTGACCAGCGTAACCCCATAGTGGATGCCAAGCAGGCTGTAATCGTTCAGGAAGAAAGCCGGCCGCTTCATCTCGGTGGTATCCAGCTTGACTTCCTGGGCCTGCATGGCCGTACCGGCAAACAGCAGGGATATAAGGATAAGGATCTTTCTCATTCAGCGGCGGTTTTGGGACGGAAGAGTTCCGAAAGGTCAAGATCCTGCTCCACTTCGGTGCGGGGAAGGATATCGATCATCGGTTTGTCATTCATTTTGAGGAATTTAACCTGTTCGGGCTGGCGGTGCTCCAGGAGCGATCCGGTATCCACAATCCCGTTCTTGTTCACATCTTCCGTGATGCGGATGGCATACGTGCCTTCCTTCAGATAGGGGAAGAGGAGGTCGGTATCCCGGTCGATGATATAGGTCCGCAGGATCTTGTCGCGTTTCTCGTTGAACAGGTCGATGATGTATTTGTTGTGCACGCCGACGCATTTGAGCGTGAGCGAACTCAAGTCCTCGTTGGTGGGGAGGGTAACCTTTACTTCCGTACTGTCGTTCAGGTAACCGTTGATGTCGCGGAACCGGCGGTGCGGAACCTTCAGGAAATACTCGTAACCGGGCAGGTATTTCACATCCGGGCGGATGGTGTATTTGCGCAGATTCAGGCTGTCGCGTTCCCATTTGAAGGTCCCGACGCTCTCTTTCTGCTTGGGATTGAGGTAGCGGAAGGTCATGCCGGCAAAATCTTCGTAGATGGGCGGGAGCTTGAATTCCATTTCAAAGCCATACTGCTCCACGCGTTCCGGCTCTGCCGTCAGGGTGAACGCGCAGATGGTATCCTTGTGCTGGAGGGTCTTCTTGGCGCTCTTGGACCGCAATTTGCGGCCTCCAACGCCTTCCTGGTAGAGTTTTACATGCTCGACGGTCGGGAAGAGCCTGCCCAGGGAATCGGTCTTATGGTAATTGACAAACAGGTGCAGGGTATCCGGGGCGGGTTTCCGGCTGTTTAGCCAGACCTCGATGCTGTCTCCTTCCACGTTGGATTGCATGATCAGGGCATCGCCCGGGAAGCCGCGGAACCACATGGAATCGATCTGTGCATTGGGGGCGTTGAAGGTGATGTAGGCGCTCCGGTCGCCGGTGCGGACCTTGTTCATGATCATCTGCCGGGACGGCTTCTCCCGGAAGAGGGAGAGTTCGTATTCCACTTTGCGGGCCTGGCAGAGGGCCGTATCCTTCATGTCGTATTTCATGAGTTCCGGCAGGGTGTCGTTCACCTTGACGACCGGCCGGATCAGGGTGTCCACAAAGGCAATCAGGTCTTCGTCCGGGTCGTACTGGTTATTCCCGTTGGCATCCTTGATGGCATACATCCGGAACAGGGTGTCCTGGATGTTGCGCAGGCAGAAGTAACCCCAGTCGTCGGTCTTGACGGCGGCCACGGGCCGTTTCAGGAAGACGGCCGAGTCAGAAGGGTCTTTGTATAACATCACGGTGGCTCCCTTGACCGGATTCAGGCTGGTTGCGTTCTGGACCAGACCGGTAACCATCATTGAATCAATCTGTTTGCCGGTAGAGAAGACAAAGGTGAAACCGGGGAAGAGGTTGCCTTCGTTGTTGTCGGCGATGGCATTGGAGATATCCAGGGCATAGGTGGTGTTGGAATCCAGGTCGGCCGGGAAGGTTATGACCACGCTTTTCCCTTTGATCTTGGCCTTGGGGAGTTTGGTGGCCGGCGGGGAAAGGAAGATGCTTTTGGCATCCTTGATGACCACGTATTCGTCGAAGGTGAAAACAATGCGGGCTCCGCTCACCGGCACTTGCGTGGTGCCGGGCAGGGGAGAGATGCGCCGGAGGACCGGCGGAATGGTATCCCGTTCGCCGCCGGTAGGCGCTTCGGTCGTGTTGGCGCAGGACGGCGCGTGCAGGGCTGCGGCCAGGATGGCCAGGACGGGCAGCAGCGGGAAATATCGGTTGATGAACTTCTTCAGCATATTCTTATATTTCGGTCCGGATAACGTTCTGGATGCCTTCGATGCTTCCGAGCTTGCGGATCATCTTTTCCAGGGCATCCTTGTCCTGGACATACAAGTCTATATATCCTTCAAAAATACCCTCTTCTACGCCCAGGTAGATTTTGCGCATGTTCACGCCCATCACCAGGGAAATATAGCGGGAAATCTCGTTCAGCAGGCCCATGCGGTCCAGCCCCTGGATGGAAATGCGTACCGGGAACGCCGTATCGGGGGCGATATCCGCCCAGTCGGGTACCACGACGCGGTCTCCGAACTTGGAGGCCATGCTGTCGGCCACGGAACAGGTCTTCTTGTGTACATAAATGGTGCCGTCCGTTTCCCGGATACCGATTACCGGATCGCCCGGAATCGGGTGGCAGCAGGAGGCAATCTCGTAATGCGGGTGGTTCTCCTCCTGCTCGGAAGGCTGTACGCTCCGGCCCAGGTGCGGGAAGAAGGAACGGTACCATTTGGTCTTTTCGCCGACATCCTTCAGGATTTCCGTCAGGTTGGTCATTTTGATGAGACCCAGGCCGATTCGGAAATACATTTCGTCCAGGTTGTTCTCTGAAATTCGCCAGCTGGAAGCCAGGCGGCGCATCACCTCGTTATCGGGTTTGTATCCCAGGGAGGTCAGCTGCTCAGACAGGATGCGGTTGCCCAGGGCGATGGTCTCGTCGCGCTGGGACTTGAAGAAGTCCATCACCTCGCTGCGCGCCTTGCGCGTCACCAGGAACTGGAGCCATTCGCGTTTGGGGTGTCCGTCCTCTGCGCTGATGATTTCAACCTGATCGCCCGAGCGAAGCACGTAGGAAAGGGGAACCAGCTTCATGTTTACCTTCGCGGCGATGGCGTGGCAGCCGATCTCCGTATGGATCTGGTAGGCGAAATCCAGGGCCGTGGACCCTTTTAACACCGTCTTCTGCTCGCCTTTCGGCGTAAAGATGACGATCTCGCTGCTGGTCAGGTCATTGTGGATGATGTCCAGGAGTTCCAGGGCGTTCACGTCCGGGTTCACCAGGATGCCTTTCACCTGTTCCAGCCATTTGTCCATCTCGCTGTCGTTCTCGCTCACAAAGCCATCTTTCTTGTAGGCCCAGTGGGCGGCGATACCCTTCTCGGCGATATCGTCCATGCGCTTGGTGCGGATCTGCACCTCGATCCACATGCCCGTATGGCTCATCAGCGTGCAATGCAGGGCCTCGTAGCCGTTGCTCTTGGGATGCTTTACCCAGTCGCGTACACGCTCGGGTTTATAGCGGTACAAACCGGTGATGATGGAAAAAATATGGTAGCACTGGTCGCGTTCGGTTTCCTTCGACGCCGAATCGGTATTGAAGATGATGCGGAGCGCGTACAGGTCATAAATCTGCTCGAAGGAGACATGCTTGGTCTGCATCTTCCGCCAGATGGAATAGGGCGTCTTGATGCGTTTCCGGATGAAAAAGTCGAAGCCGGCATCCTTCAGAGCCGCATTGATCGGCTGGATGAATTCATCGATCTGCTTTTCCTTCTCGTCCTGGCCCTCTTCGATTTTTGCGCTGATGTCCTGGTACGCATCCGGTTCCTTGTATTTGAGCCAGATATTCTCCATCTCGGATTTCACCTCGTACAGACCCAGCCGGTGGGCGAGCGGGATGAAGACGAACATGGTCTCGGACAGGATCTTGTCGCGTTTGAATTCGGGCATGAATTCGATGGTGCGGCAGTTGTGCAGCCGGTCGGCCAGTTTGATGAGGACCACGCGGACATCGTCATTGAGGGTGAGCAGGATCCGCTTGAAATTCTCGGCCTGGATGCTTTCCTCGCTCAAGTTGCTCATCCCCGTCTTGTTCTCGGAATCGAGCACATTCTTGATTTTGGTGAGTCCCTCCACCAGGCTGGCAATCTTTTCCCCGAAAAGGTTGCGGATATCTTCGGACGTATAATCCGTATCTTCTACCACATCGTGCAGCAGGGCGGCCGAGATGGACTTGTAGCCCAGGCCGATGGTGCTGACCACGATTTTCGCGACCGCGATGGGATGCAGGATGTAGGGTTCGCCGCTGCGGCGCCGTACATTCTTGTGGGCCTCGTTGGCAAACTCGAAGGCCTTTTGAACCACATCCAGCTCTTCTTTCGAAGCACACCGGCGGGCAGATGCCTCTTTCAGACCGGCATATTCGGCTTCGATGAGCGCGTAATCTTTCTCATTGAACGGAGATATACTCATAGCGATTCATTTGTCTGGAACGAATGGGAAAACTCGGCTCCATACAGGATGATCAGCCATCCGTATCGGAGCCACAACATAAAGAGCGGGATGGCTGCCACGGTTCCGTAAACACCGTTCAGACGGGTAACCAGAAGCTGCGTCTCCAGATAGAGATACTGCAGTCCCGTGAAAGCCAGGCCGGCGACGATCGCCGCTTTGAAAGCAAAGCGGTATTGGACAAAGGCGGTCGGGATGAATTTATACATGGCCGACAGCACCAGGACCACGACCGCGAAGAAAATCACCCAGCCCAGCACGCTTTTGATGCTGTCCGAAAAAGCGACCTTCCCGGTTACCAGCAGGTCCAGGATGTTGGAATAAACGATGGAACCGGAGAAGAAGATGACAATGACGAAGGGGGCAAGGAATAGGATGGCCAGGTCGATGCCCAGCTGGGCGAAGAAATTGCGGGATTTCTTCACGCCCCAGACATTGTTGAACACCTTCTCGACCCGCATCATCATCCAGATGACGAGCCAGACGAACATCAAGGAGGAAATTAAGCCGAAAACGCCTTTCTGGGCGGATGCAATGATGTTGTCTGCGGCATTCATCACCACCTCGATCACATCGGGATGGCTGCTGAAGTGGGAGTACAGGAGTTGTGTCAGGTAGCCTTCCAGCCCCAGACCGCCCGTGAGCGCAAAGCACACGGCGATGAAAGGAACGGCGGCCATCATGCAGAAATAACAGAGTGCGACCGACTGGAATCCCACCTTGTCGTTGGCAAAGTTTTTCAGGACTTCCAGGATCAGCCGCATATCTTTTACAAACCGGGCCTTCCAGCGGGAGGACAGTTCGGCGGGGTTGATCTCCCAGATGTCCCGGGTGAAGAACCGTTCGATGGTGCAAAAGATCTCGCCGATTTTCTTCATGCCTTAAAACAGGGTTGGTTCTTCAAATTGCTGGAAAAGGTTCTTGGGCATTTCCTGGGCGGCAGTCTCGGGCAGCAGGGACATCAGGCGTGCCTCGTCGATAATTTCCACGCCCAGTTCCTGGGCCTTGCGGATCTTCTCCGGACCGGGCTTGCTGCCGGCCAGCAGGTAGGTGGTCTTGGCACTGACGCCGGAGGAGTTCTTGCCTCCGTTGCGCTCGATGAGCTCTTTCATCTCGTCGCGGGAAATGCTGAAGTTGCCGGAGATGACGATGGTAAGCCCCTTCAGGGCATCACTCTGGTTCTCCAGGGGAGCCTCGGCGCTGAACTGCAGGCCGGCTGCCTTCAGGCGCTGGATTTCCACCTGGTGGGCGGGCTCGCGGAACCAGGCGTAGATGGCCCGGGCGGTCACATCCCCGATATCGGGAACCTCCAGCAGTTGTTCGACCGATGCTTCCGCAAGGGCGTCGATGCTGCCGAAATGGGCCGCCACGTCTTTGGCGGTCTGCTCGCCCACGTACCGGATGCCGATGGCAAAGAGGACGCGGGCGAAGGGAACCTTGCGGCAATCGGCCAGGCTGCGCAGGAAGCGTTGGATGGATTTCTCTTTCCAACCGTCCAGCAGGGAGAGCTTGGCCGGTGTAAGGTCGAAGAAATCGGCCGGCGTGCGGACCAGGTCCAGGTTATAAAGTTGCTCGACGGTGGCTTCTCCGGCCAGGACATTCAGGGCCTTCCGGCTCAGGAAGTGGACCAGTTTGCCCTTGGCCTGGGTGGGGCAGCCGTCGGTGTTGGGGCAGAACCATTTTGCTTCGCCTTCGGGCTTCACCAAGGGCGTACCGCAGTCCGGACAGGTAGCCGGGAAAACCGGTTCCATTGCACCGGGGGTGCGTTTCGAAGGTTCTACGCCCGTAATTTTCGGGATGATTTCGCCGCCTTTTTCTACATACACCCAGTCGCCCAGGTGCAGGTCCAGGGCGCGCATCTGGTCTTCGTTGACCAGGGTGGCCCGTTTGACGGTGGTGCCGGACAGGAGGACCGGTTCCAGGTTGGCTACCGGCGTCACGGCTCCCGTGCGTCCTACCTGATAGTCAATGGATAACAGGGGAGTCAGGGCCTGTTCGGCCTTGAATTTGAATGCGACCGCCCAGCGCGGCGATTTGGCCGTGTAGCCCAGAAGGTTCTGGAATTCCAGTTCGTTGATTTTGATGACGATCCCGTCCGTGGCAAAGGGGAGCGCCTTGCGGGCGGTGTCCCAATGCGCGATATACGCCTCGATCTCTTCGATGTTGCGGCAGAGGCGCCGTTCGTCCGATACGGGCAGGCCCCAGGAGGCCGCCGCCCGCAGGGCTTCATCGTGCGTGGCATACGGCAGACCGCTCTGGACCGGAATGTGGTAGAGGGTGCACATCAGCCCGCGCCGGCCCACTTCCTCGGGATCCAGGAGCTTGAGCGATCCGGATGCGGCATTGCGCGGATTGGCAAAGGGCGCGTCCTCATCGGCCTCGCGCTGGCGATTCAGGGCCTCGAACGAGGCATAGGGCATCAGGATTTCGCCGCGGATCTCGAATTCCTCGGGATAGTCACCGTGCAGGACCTGGGGGATGTTGGCGATGTGCCGGACGTTCTCCGTGACATCGTCGCCCACCACGCCGTCTCCGCGCGTAAGGGCGCGCAGGAGCTTGCCGTTGCGGTAGGTGAGGCAGATGGCCGTCCCGTCGAATTTCAGCTCGCAGCAGTAGGTGAAAGCATTGCCTTCCAGGCTCTTAGACGCACGGGCGGCAAATTCTTCGATCTCTTCGATGCTATAGGTGTTGCCCAGCGACAGCATGGGATAGCGGTGCGCCACCTGGACGAATTCCCGGCGGACGCCTTCTTCCAGCGTAGCCTCAGGGGTCTCCAGGTCGCTTCCCACGCGGCGGGTGGGGGAGTCTGGCGTCGCGAATTCGGGATAGGCTGCCTCCAGCCGCTCCAGCTCATGCATAAGCTGGTCGTAGTCGTAGTCCGACATGGTGGGGGCGTTTTCGACATAGTACTTCCGGCTGTTCTCCCAGAGGACGGCCTTCAGTTCATCGATCCGTATCTTGGCTTCCGCTTGATTCATGTGTTTGCTTCTCGTGCGCGTATGCATACGCACAAAAGACAAAGATACAATAAATCTGACGATTCGGCAATATTGTTTGTCTTCATTCTTTTACGTAACTTTGCGTGCTATTTAGGAAACGAGTATTAACATTTAATAAGTATCATGAAAGATTCTATCATTATCCTCTGTGGCGGTGGCCCGGCTCCGGGCATGAACACCGTTGTCTGCTCGGTCGCTAAGACCTTCTTGTCCAACGGCTTCCGTGTTATCGGCCTGCATGGCGGTTACAGCGGACTTTTCAGCAAGAATCCCCGCATCGAGGATATCGATTTCTTCAAGGCGGACGCCTATTTCAACCGGGGCGGTTCCTACCTCCAGATGAGCCGTTTCAAACCCACGGACCAGGATTTCGAGGAGAACTTCAACCTCGCCCTCTTCCAGGAGAACAACATCAAGTTGCTGGTTACCGTCGGCGGTGACGATACCGCTTCCACGGCCAACCGCATCGCCAAGTTCCTCGAGGCCAAGCAGTATCCCATCAAGAACATCCACGTTCCCAAGACCATCGACAACGACCTTCCGCTGCCCGGCAATGCCCCGACCTTCGGCTTCAATTCCGCCAAGGATGAAGGCGCCCATCTGGCCCGCACCGTTTACGAGGATGCCCGCACCAGCGGCAACTGGCTCATCATCAGCGCCATGGGACGCAGCGCCGGCCACCTTGCCCTGGGTATCGGCGAAAGCACGCACTGCCCGATGACCATCATCCCTGAGATGTTCAACAAGACGCATATCGGCCTGGACAAGATCGTGAAACTGACCATTTCCGCCATCATCAAGCGCAAACTTCTCGGCATCCCTTACGGTACCGTCGTGGTGGCCGAAGGTGTCTTCCATGACCTGGATCCCGAGGAAATCAAGAACGCCGGTGTTTCCCTGACCTATGACGAGCACGGCCACCCCGAGCTGGGCAAGATCAGCAAGGCCGTCCTCTTCAACGACATCCTGGACAAGGAGTTCAAGAAACTGGGCCTCAAGATCAAGACCCGTCCGGTGGAAATCGGTTACGATGTCCGCTGCCAGGATCCGGTCGCATACGACCTTACCTATTGCTCCGAACTGGCCATGGGTGTCTATGAACTCTTCGAGAAAGGCGAGACGGGCTGCATGGTCTATGTCGATGCCGCCGGTGAATCCCACCCGCTGTACCTGAAAGACCTGCAGGGTGCCGATGGCAAGATTCCGCCGCGCCGCGTGAACATCGAAGGCGGTACGGCGCAGAATTACTTCCGCCACATCTGCCACTACATCACGCCTGCCGATTATGAGGCTGCCAAGAAGTATGTCCCCAATCCGGAGGAGTATGACTTCAAGAAGATTCTCGGCTGGTAAGCGGAATTGATTCTTATCATCTACAGAAAAGCCATCACGCCGGTCGTGGTGGCTTTTTTAAATGTAAACAGGCAGGTCAGCGAACCCTCAATATGGCAGGACCAGGTTGTCGGGGACGGGGGAGGTGCCGAAGGAGCAGGGGAAGAGGCGGGAGCCGCGGAGGAAGGCGAAATGCCGGTGACGGTCAAAACCGGGCACCGTGTAATTGAGCCAGCAAAGGTCGTAAGTGCTTGTACCAGAAAGGGATTGGGAAAGATTCAACCGTTCGCGATAGTGCTTCAGGATGGCGCGTTCGGAGCGGCTTAGGCCGCGTCCGGTATGGACGTATTCCCACAAACGGCCCTCCAGCGGGGCCTTGCACCAGTCAAAAATACTGGTTCGTCCGTCCACTCCACTGAATCCCTCGGCGTTCATCCCTTTTTCCCCGACCTCCTGGCCGAAGTAGAGCATGAACGGGGCGTCGCTAAACAGCAGGGAAATGTCCAAGGCCGGGAAGGCTTTTGCTGCATCTGCCGCAAAGAAATCCGAAGCGATGCGCTGCTCGTCGTGGTTCTCCAGGAAGTTGAGCATATGGGGCTGGAGGTCTCCGAGTTCCTGCCAGTTCCAGGTCAGTTCCTCGGCGTTGCCGTTCCCTTCCACCAGGGCGCGGAGCCGGTCATACAGGCCCGACTTGTCATAGAGCAAATCAAAGCCGACCTCGGAGACATATTTCCTATAGTATCCCTTTTGGTAAACCTCCGCAATAAATTGAATGGCAGGGAATTCCTCTTTAACCTTTTGGATGAGCCAAGTGAAAAACACCGGCGGGATCAGCTCCACCATGTCGCAGCGGAAACCATCGACTCCGCGCCCTGCCCAGAAGCGTACGATGTCGTACATTTTGTCCCAGGTGGGGGTGTGGAAATCACAGTAATTGAGCTTGACGGTATCGTACCAGTCGTTCACGCCGGGGGCCGGGGTAAAGGCATTGCCGGAAGCCCGTGCCGGGAATTCCTGGTAGGCTTCTTCCCCTTCCGGAAGTGTACCTTCCGGCAGCCGGAGCGCCTCGCCCGGATAATAGTAGAAGTCGTTTTCCGGTTTCCAGTGGACGGTCGGGTCATCCTGCGCTCCCAGGTCATCGGGCCGATGCGAAAACCGCCCGTAATCGCGGCTGACGTGGTTGGGCACGAAGTCCAGGATCACCTTCATTCCGGCGGCATGAATCCGCGCCACCATGGCATCGAATTCCTCCATGCGGCGGGCAGGATCATCGGCCAGGTAGGGGTTTACGTCATAATAATCGGTGATGGCATAGGGCGACCCTGCCTCACCTTTGACAAACTGCGAGGAGGAAGGCGGAAAGCCGCCGATGCGCGAGCGGGTAGCATGCCGCAGCACGCCGGTTACCCATAGATGCGTGATGCCCAAACTGCCCAGATACCGGAGCGTCGCTTCATCCACGTGGGAAAAACGCCCGCTGGAAGCATCGCTGCAGCCATCGGAAGCTGTGTTGGCCGGGCCCCAGAGGCGGGGGAGCAGCTGGTAAATCAACTCTTTCATAAGCCCACGACGGCCTGGCCCAGGTGACGGTCGATAAAGGCCGTGAGGCCTTCGGTCTTGAATACCCGGGCATACTTGCCCTCATGTACGCAGGGCAAGGCGTTCAGCGCCTCAAAATTCACGCTCCCATCGTCCGAAACCGTATCGACCGAAAGGTAACCCACGCCCAGCGAGGTAATGTTCTGGAAGAAATGGGTTCCCTGGCTCGGTTCCACCCGGAAGCCTTCGATGCCGCATTCCACGATGAGCCGCGCCTCGGAAATATCGCTCCACAGAACCGGAATGCCCAGGAAGGGATCGGAAGACCCCCAGCGCCCCGGACCGATGAGCAGGTAAGAAGCCCCTTCGGCCTTCATCGAGGCATTCAGGGCCGATAATTCTTCCGCCATTTCCTTGGTGTGCAGGTTGTCGAAGCGCTCGGGCGGGACCAGGATCACATGGGTCATATCCTGGAACAGACCGGCCCCCAGCGCGTGTCCGGAGGTGACCAGCGTCTGGCCAAAGCCCTCCGTTACCTGCTCCAAGGTCTTGTCGGAACCTTCCATATAGTCGGTCACCGGACGGACCTGCAGCAATTTCAGCTGCATCTTCTCTACACCGTTCTCTTCCACGATATCGGCCGCAAACTCAATCTCCACCTCACAGGAAAGCTCTTTCCGGCAGATTTCCAAGACCTCGTCCAAGGCCTGGCACAGCGGGAAACGATTGTATTTCAGCAGGGTTTCAAACGAGACCACCCGCGGTCCGTCCGCCGTCATGCCCGGCCGCAGCCGGCCGTCGGAACGGTCAAAGGTCGATGCCACCAGGCTGGACCAGGGATAGGAGGGAAGCACTTCTGCCGCAGCGATGTAGGAGAGGTTGACGCCTTCGTTGCGGGAAATCTTGAAGGCTCCCGGCCTCATATCCAGGGCATAGAGCATCTTCTGCGTGTCGCGCATGGCCAGACCGGGGTCGGAAAGCTGGAGGATCTTCTTGGGCCTTTTGGGATTGAACCGCAGGGTGCGGCCGCCCTCGACCACCGTCTTTCCCAAACCGAAGGCCACGTTTACGATGCCTTCTTCGGGCTTTTCGTTGCCGATGGGGTAGAAGTTCACCGACCGCCCCACACCCGAAACCAAGGGGTAGTACAGGCCGTCGTGAACACTTCCACAAATACTTTGGATAATCACGGCCATCTTCTCTTCACTCAGCAGGTTCTGCGTGCTTTGGATATAGTTGCGGCTGCCGGCATAGAACTGCGAGGCATAGACGCTCTTGATGGCCTTGCCGAGCATGCGGACCATCTGGTCCTTGTTCTCGGTCAGCGGGATCATATAGGTGGAATAGACGCCGGCAAAAGGCTGGTAATTGCTGTCTTCCAGCTTGGAACTGGACCGGATGGCCAGTGGATGCCGGACCGTCTTCACAAAGGTCTGCAGGTTTTCGATCAAGGCTTCCGGCAGACGGGCCGCCACGAACTCGGACAGGATCTCGTCGTCGGAAAGTTCGGCGTCAATCACATATTGCAGGCCGTTTTCCACGATAAACTGGTCGAAGAAATCGGTGGTAACCACAATGGAGCGGGGGATGGAAACGTCCATCCCGTCGTATTTCTCGGCCAGGGAATACTTTTGGATCAGGCTGTTCAGGAAGGCGAGGCCGCGGGCTTTTCCGCCCAGGGAACCGTCGCCCAGCCGCGAGAACCAGATATGGGTGCCATAGGTCTCGTCGCGGAAGTCGGCAATGATGCCACGCCCGGTATAATGATGGAAGGCGTGAATCTGCTCATAGAGGAAACTGCGGGCTTCCGCCGCCTCTGTGTGATGCTCGGCGCGGAAACGGTTCGCCAGGGTGAACAGACCGCGGGCAAAGAACCATTTCGAGAATTTGTTGCGCGTGGTATTGGCAATCAGCACATCGTCGGGAACGTCGCGGATAATCTGCTCCAGTTGCTTCAGGTCGGCCGCCCGGCCGCATTCGTTGCCCTCGGCGTCGCGGAAGACGAAATCGCCGAAGCCGAATTCATTCTTGATATAGTCGGCCAGCTGGATAAAGAGCGTACGGGAATACTTCCGCAGGAAACCCACGCCCAGTTCGTCCGCGACACCCTGGACACTCGCCTGCGAAGACTGCAGCAGGACGGGCATCAGCGGGTCGTATTCGCGGATGTGACGCACCAGTTCGATGCCCGCATCCAGCTTTTCGTCTTTCGGCTGGTCGCCCTTGTGCACCACCATGCCCACGTCGGAAATCACGCCCAGCAGGTTCTTCTTGTATTTTTCGAACATCGCCACGGCATCGGAGTAATTGGTGGCGAGGAGGATTTTCGGCCGCGAACGCTTGCGCCCGGTACGCTGGTCCTCGTTCAGGGTTTCCTTCAGGAATTCGTGGCTCTGGCTGAGCACCAGTTTGTACAGTTCCGGCAGGTAGGTGGAATAGTAGCGCACCGAGTCTTCCACCAGCAGGATGGCCTGAACGCCCACCCCCAGGATATCGTTCTCCGCGTTGGCCAGGTCTTCGAAGAGTTTGATGATGGCCAGGATGAGGTCCGCGCTGCCGTGCCAGCTGAACACATAGTCCAGGACCGAAGTATCCTGCTCGAAAATCTTCCGGCGGATGGCCTTGGAATAGTGCATGAGCATGACAAACGGGGGATTGTCAGGATTGGCCTTCAGCTCGGCTGCCAGGGCGAAAATACCCTTATCCTGCTCGTTGTACATGCAGATGACCATGTCGATGCCGTCGTCATCCCGCAGGATCTCACGGGCACGGTCCGACGTTTCCGCCCAGATAAACCGGGGCGGATTGCTCAGGTTCAGGTCGATGTATTCCCGGGCGATGGAGGCCTCGATCTGGCCGTCTTCGTGCAGGATGAAAGCATCGTAGTTGCTGCAGATCATCAGGATCTTGCGGATTCTGAAATGCAGCAGGGATTCGTACATGATCTCGTTCATGGCAGGAAGGGGATTAGCGGGTTGCACGACGGCGGAATTCCGCCACGGCTACGGCTGCCGCCACGGCGGCGTTCAGGGATTCCTGGCCTTCGGCGCAGGCGGGATAGCGGGGGATGAACAGGCGGTCGGTCACCGTCTCGGCAACATCCGGGCGGATTCCGTCGGCCTCGTTTCCGATCAGTAGCAGGGCGGGTGCCTCGTCACCGTTGGATAGCGGCCGGGAATACAGGTCGGCTCCATCCAGGAAGGTGCCATAGACCTTGCCGCCTTTTGCGGCGACCGAGCGGCACAGCGTCGGCAGGTCGGCCGTATGGAAGGATACGCGGAACAGGGCGCCCATGGTAGCCTGGACCACTTTGGGGTTGTACCAATCGACACAGTCGGGCGAGGCATAGACGGCTGCAATGCCGAACCAGGCGGCGATCCGCAGCAGGGTGCCCAGGTTACCGGGGTCGCGGATGCCGTCCAGGACCAGGCAAAGGCCTTTATCGGGCAGCGTCAGCGGCGATTCAGGTTTCTGGCGCACCACCGCCAGGGCCGGAGAAGGGGAGGACAGGGAACTGATGCGCTCCATGGCCTTCTCGCCAATCTCCTCCCGGCGATAGACGGCTTCCACCGCAAAAGAGGAAGCCAGGGCTTCGGCTACCATTTTCTCCCCCTCGACCACAAACAATCCGGACTCGTCCCGGAATTTCTTCTGGGCGAGCGAGCGGATGCGTTTGATGTCGGCGGTGGAAAGCATGGCTTAGCGGCGTTTGTGCGATTTCTTGCGGTTGCGGCCCTTCCGGGCAACGGCAATGGCGGCAACCAGGATGGCCAGGACAACGACGCAGATGACAATATAGGTCATGCTGTTGGCGTTGTCGCCCTTGATGCGGGCCCAGGTGGAAATCAGCTTATCGGTATTGGCGCCCCAGTCATGTTCCATGCAGCTGCGGGCAATGTCGGCCGCATCAGGATAGAGGACCGGATTCACGCGGATGGAATCGGCTCCTTCCCCAAAGAAATACGTCAGATCGACGGGGTCATAGCTGTCATCCACCAGTCCTTCCAGCACCTCCGGGGCGGCATTGCAGGACACATAGCCGTTGGCTTCCACGTTGCGGACCACGATGTCGGGGCGGTTCAGGAAGTTGATCCACCAGCTGGCGGCCTTTACATTCTTGGCATATTTGGGAATGACCCAACCGTCAAACCAGACGGTAAAGCCCTCTTTCGGGCATACGTAGCGCAGGTCAACGCCCATTTCCTCGGCCTCTTCGATGGCCCAGACGGAATCTCCGCTCCAGTTCAGGCTGATCCAGCCGCGCTCCTGGGTCATCTGGTCCTTTCCGAAATCGGCCTCCCAGCCGGCCACCAGGGGACGGACATCGGCCATGTAACGCTCGAATTCTTCCAGGGCTTCGTCAGAAGTATAGTACATCAGGTCATCTGCGCTCACCTTGCCTTCCTGGATGTCGTTCTGGCGCAGTTTCAGGATGATCTGCGAATAGACGTCGCGGGCGGAATCCTTGATGAAAATCTTGCCGGCGAATTTGGGATTGCGGATCACATCCCAGGACGCGGCTTCTTCCGGCGTGACATACTTGGCATTGTACAGGATACCGGTGGTGCCCCACATGTAGCCGGCGGCATAATCGTTGGCATCCTTCCCGTCCGCCTTGATCAGGCTGAAGCATTTGCGGACAAAGGGAGAGATGTTCTCGCCGATGTAGTTGGGGGCGTCGCCGAAACTCAGGTCCAGCGGAAGCAGGAGGTCGTTGGCGAGCATCCGCTCGATGATGTAGTCGGACGGGCAGACCACGTCAAAGTCCTCGTGACCCTTTTCGATCTTGGAGAGCATGGTCTCGTTGATGTCGAAGGTCTGGTAGATGACATGGATGGGTTCACCGGTCTGTTCCTGGTACCATTCCTCGAATTCGGGAATGACACTTTCGTCGATATAATCGCTCCAGTTATACACTTTGAGGATGTTCTCGCGGTTCTCGGAACATCCCAGCAAAAGGGCCGCAGAGGCCAGTAAAGTCAGGATTTTTTTCATATTACGGGTACATTCTTTTTATTCTTTTCCTGCCGGAGGTTCATCACCAGCAACACCACCAGGATGAGCAGAAAGATGAGGGTCATCAGCGGACGAAGCTCGGGCGTCAGACCGCCCTTGCGTGCATCGGCATAAATATAGGTTGACAGGGTTTCCAGCCCCACGGTGCCACGGGTGAAGAAGGTGACGGCGAAGTCGTCCAGCGACATGGTAAAGGCCAGCATGAAACCGGAAATCATGCCACCCTTCAACTGCGGGATCATCACTTTGCGCAGGGCCTGCGCCGGGGTGGCTCCCAGGTCCAGGGCCGCCTCGTAGGTGTTCGGATTCAACTGACGCAGCTTGGGAAGCACACTCAGCACCACATACGGGGTGCAGAAGGTGATATGGGCCAGGATGACGGTCAGGAAGCCCTGCCCCACATGAAGGAAAACGAACAGTAGGAAAAGCGACACACCCGTAATGACGTCCGGGTTGATCATCGGAATGCTGTTCAGGAAACTGATGGCACCGCGCTTGCGGCCGCTCAGGTTATGGACGCCGATGGCCGCCACCGTGCCCAGCAGGGTCGCCACAAGGGCCGCCGCCACGGCGATGAGCAGGGTGTTCTGGACCGCGGTCAGCAAGGAGGAGTTGCCCTGCATGTTTCCAGTGAGCAGGTTGGAATACAACTGCACGGAAAAGCCCTTCCAGTTGCCCAGGACCTTGCTTTCGGTAAACGAGCACACGGCGATGAACACCAGCGGGGCATAGAGCACCAGCAGCAGGATCCACAGATAGAGTTGTGCGAGGAACCGTTTCATCAGACCATTCCTCCTTCCATTTGATCCTCCTTGTCACCGCCCGTCAGCAGGGAGGTGATGCCAATGATGATCAGCATGATCAGCGACAAGGCGGCGCCGTAGTTCCACATCGAGGAGTTGATGTTCTCCTGGATGATGGTACCAAACAGCTTGATTCTGTTATTGGTCAGGAATTCCGAGATGGCAAAGGTGCTCACGGTGGGCATGAATACCATCAGGACGCCGCTGGCTACGCCGGGCAGCGAAAGGGGAAGGGTGACCTTGCGGAAAACCGTCCAGGAATCAGCCCCCAGGTCTGCAGCCGCCTCGGCGTAGGATTTGTCCATCCGCTCGAGGATGTTGTAGATGGGGTAGATCATGAACGGCAGGTAATCATAGACCATACCGAAAATCAGGGTTCCCTTGCCGAGCTGCAGGCCCATCATGTTGAAGAGCTCCGCAGTGGCCAGGGTCCGCATCAGCGCGTTCACCCACATCGGAATGATGAAGAGCACGATGGTGACGGCACTCCGGTTCAGTTTCCGGTTGGCCAGGATCCAGGCGGCCGGATAGCCGATCAGGATGCAGATGGCGGTATTCTCAATGGCCACCTCCATGGACAGGGCGAAGGTGCTCAGGGCATCTTTGTCCGTAAAGAAGCGGGTGATGTTGGAGAAGGTAAACCGGCCGGTCCCGTCCTGGAAGGCATAGACCAGGACCAGGAAAAGCGGCAGGACCACGAACAACCCCAGGAAAATCACGTAGGGAAGGGCCCACTGGGATCTTTTGGTCATTTTCATAAGGCGCCCACAATCCGGATCTTCTTCTTGGGGATCTTCACGCCCACCAGGTCGCCTTTGTCCCAGATGTCGTTGGTATCGACATACAGGGCGCCGCCTCCGTCAATCTTGACGGTCAGGTGGTAATGATCTCCCTTATAGAGGATGAAATGGATTTCTCCGGTCAGTTCGCCCGCGTCGCAGTCGTCCTGCAGGTCAACGGCATCGAACGGAATCTCCACGCGCACTTTGTCGCCCGCGGCATAACCGGCGGTGTTGCACTCGAAGGTGCCGCCCAGCAGCTCGATGCTGCCTTCTCCGGAAACCGTGGCTTCCAGCGCGTTGGTCGTGCGCTCCTTTTTCATGACCTGGATATCGTCCGGGTCGATGTATAGCTGCACGGTGCTCCCCACGGGGTAGGGATCGTAATCCTGGATCATCAGCTCGTTGCCGGTATCGGTATCCACGAACATCTCATAATGCACGCCCTTGAAGACACACGACTTCACGGTGGCGGTGAACTGCGTCTTGGCCGCCTCGGTGGTAAAGTAGATGTCTTCCGGACGGACCACCACGTCCACCGGGGTATTCTCGCCGAAACCCTCGTCCACGCAGTCGAAATCGTGTCCGATGAAACTGACGCGCCGGTCGCGGATCATCGTGCCGTTCAGGATGTTGCTCTCGCCGATGAAATCGGCCACGAACGCGTTCACGGGCTCGTTGTAAATATCGATGGGGGTGCCGATCTGCTGGATGCGGCCCTCGTTCATCACCACGATGGTGTCGCTGAGCGTCAGGGCTTCTTCCTGGTCGTGCGTTACATAGATAAAGGTAATGCCCAGTTTGCGGTGCATCTCCTTCAGTTCAATCTGCATATCCTTGCGCATCTTCAGGTCCAGCGCGGCGAGCGGCTCGTCCAGGAGCAGCACCTTCGGCTGATTCACGATGGCGCGTGCAATGGCGATGCGCTGCTGCTGGCCGCCGGAGAGGGTCTCTACGTCGCGGTCTTCGTAATCGGACATCACCACCAGCTTGAGCACCTTGCGGACGCGTTTTTCAATCTCGTCCTCAGGAACTCCCTTGAGTTTCAGACCGAACGCGATATTGTCGTACACGTCCAGATGCGGAAAAAGAGCGTAGCGCTGAAAAACCGTGTTCAACGGGCGCAGGTGCGGGGGCGTGTCCCCAAGTTCCTTGCCGTCCAGGAAGATGGAACCTTCGTCGGGCTGCAGGAAACCGGCAATCATCCGGAGCAAGGTGGTCTTGCCGCAGCCGGAGGGGCCCAACAGGGTCAGGAACTCTCCCTGGTTAATGAAAAGATTGATATCTTTGAGTACCGTCTTTCCACCGAAAGATTTCGAGACCCCCCGGATGTCAATGATTTTCTTTTTCATTTCCCCCTTACCAGAGTTTGAGGTCAAACCGCCAGGTCAGGCCCATCAGGGCATAGCCCAAACCGTTTGAATAGCCGGCCATGGCCTGCAGGCGCAGGTTCTCGGATTCCTTGAGCGGGAACCAGGAGGCTTCCAGGCCACCGGTCCAGAAAGTTTCTTCCAGGTCGGTGGCACGGTTCATCACGCCTTTGGCGGCTACGCGCAGGGCGTCGAGCGGCTGCCAGGCGAGGGAACCCACCACGGTGTGGCCCTTGACGGAAGAAAGCTCCCATTCCGGGTCTCCGCAACGGCTGTTGTACGTGGCGTCCAGAATAAAATCGCCGAAGGTGAAACGGTTGCCGAGGCTGAAGAGGAAGTCCATGTCGTCGGTCTCGGGACTTTTATAGGTAAGGGCGCTCCATTTCATGCCGTAAAAACCATACGTGCCATCCCAGGCGGCCGCATAGGCGAAACCGCTGTTGTACGGATTGATGGCAAACTGCAGGGTGAGGGTGGAATTGTCGTCCGGAAGGGTCCAGGCGGCATTGACTGCATACTGATAGCAGTTCACGGTATTCCAAAGAAGGCTGGCCGACAGGGGATTGACGTCAAAATCGTAATCGTCATATTCCCAGCCGCCCATCAGGAGCATCTGTTTTCCCAGCGAGAAGGCAAACGGGCCGGGGGAGAAGGTCACATAGGCCCAGTCACAGAAATTGTTTCCGTTCTTATCGGTCTTGATGCCATTGAAGACATAAAGGTCTTCGGTCGGCGTGCCGATGGCGTCCTTGAAGTTCCGGCCGGCCCAGGCGTCGGATGCCAGCCAGTGATTCTGGAACGAGAACGACCATTTGTCGGAAATATTGCCTTCGAAAAGCGTGTAGAAAGATGTGTTGCCGTAGCTGAAAGACGAGGTCTTTTCATCAGAATCATAGAGTACACCGGCATCGAACCGGGGAATGAAGGACAGCACGGCACCACGGCCGGCGTCTTCAGCCTCTTGTGCGTGCACAAGGAAGCAGGGCAGCATCATCACTGCGCAGACTACCAGAAATTTCTTCATCGAATTGCATAAAAAATAATTTGTAAAACTTTTGCGCAAAATTAGATGCAAAAATGGAAAAAAACAATAAAAATGCGTATTTTTGAATCGCAATTAGCATCCATGGATTTGAAGAAAAGTCTCCATCATTTTCTCTGGCCTTTGCTGGTCGGCCTGGTCGCAGGCTGCAGTACCGCCCGTTCCTTGCAGGAAGGTCAGTACCGCCTTGCCAAGAACAAGGTCGAGATCTTGAATGATGATGGGCTGAATATCAGTGAAATAACTCCCTATATCAAGCAGCAGGCCAAGCCGGCCGGTCCGATGACCTATATTTATAGCATGGGCGGGAAGGACAACAAAAGCGGCTGGTCGCGGCTGATGCACAAACTCGGAACGCCGCCGGTTATCTATACGCCCGAACAGGTCGAGGCCTCGCAGGAAAACATCGTCCGGCACCTGGAATATCTGGGCTACTATGATTCCGATGTCGATGCCCGGGTGAGCGTGAACCGCCGCAACGTGACGGTGGATTATCGCGTCACCCTCGGACGTCAGGTCCCCATCGGGGAAATCCGGTACAACCTTCCGGAACGGGGTCCGCTGGCGGAATACTTCCTGCGGGATACCGTCAACCTATTGGTACACAAGGGGGATTACCTCTCGGAAGCCCTTTTGGAACGCGAGAGCGAACGGTCTGCCGCCGTGTTGCGGGAAGCGGGTTTCTTCGGCTTCAACAAGAATTACTATTTCTTCCAGGCGGATACCCTCGGCCGGAAGGATGCGGTGTTGGAATACCGCATCGGGGAATATACCCGGAACGAACCGGAAACATCTGCCCGGGAGCACCGGCAATATACCATCGGCAATATCCGGTTCGCTTACGATAACGATGTGAAAATCAGGGAGAAAGTACTCCGTCAGATGAACACCCTCGTTCCGGGGGAAGTGTATCGGGAAAGCGACGTGAACAATACGTACCGGCGTCTCTCTGCCTTGAAGGTATTCCGCGGGATCAACCTGGGCATGGTGCCCCGGGAAGACAGCACCGTCGTGGATTGCAACATCAATCTTTCCCGTTCTTCCATCCAGGGGTTCAAGGTGAACCTGGAGGCATCGTCCAACTCCAACGGCCTGTTGGGCATCTCCCCGCAACTCACTTATTATCACAAGAATATCTTCCGGGGAGGGGAGTGGCTGAACCTGGGATTCCTGGGGAATTTCCAGTTCAAGCTGGACGACAATATCCGCTCCAATGAATTTGGTGTCACCGGTGGATTGAGTTTCCCAAAACTGATTGCGGTTCCTCCTCGCTTCGTCCGCGATACGCGTAGCGGCGGCCGTACCGAGGTGAACCTGTCGTACAGTTACCAGAACCGGCCGGAATATACCCGCCATGTCGTGGGATCGTCGTTCGGATACACCGGAAACTGGGGACCGAAGACCTTCTACCAGATCTTCCCCCTGCAATTGAGCATCGTGCGCCTGACGGACATCGACCCGTTGTTCCTGATCAGCCTGCTGAACAATCCGTTCCTGCTGAGTGCCTACCTGGACCACTTTGACCTGGGGAGCCGTTTCTCGGTCTATTATACGACGGATGCATCGGCCAACCCGACATCTTCTTACCGGTACCTGCGTTTCCAGGTAGATGCTTCCGGCAACGTCCTCAGTCTGTTTAACGGTCTGATGAAGTCGGATCCCGATGTCACCGGACGGATGATCCTGGATACGCCGTATTCCCAATATACGCGTTTGGAGGCCTCTGCCGGACGGACCTGGCGGCTGGGAAGGACCGGGCGCCGGGCCATTGCCACGCGCATCATGGGCGGAATCGGCTTCGCCTACGGGAACTCCACCACGCTGCCGTTCGAGAAGCAATTCTATGGTGGCGGCGCCAGTAGCCTACGGGGCTGGCAGGCGCGCGGCGTGGGTCCCGGACTGTCCGAATACATCGATTTCTTCACCATCCCCAGCCAGACGGGAGACCTTAAACTGGAGGCCAACGTGGAATACCGGTTCCCGCTGTTCTGGAAGCTGAATGGCGCGGCTTTCCTGGATGCCGGCAACGTCTGGCTGCTCAATGGAGATGATTTGGGAGACGGCGCTTTCCGGTGGGATACGCTGGGAGACAGCATCGCCGCAGACTGGGGCCTGGGCCTTCGCCTGGACCTGAATTTCCTGCTCCTGCGGATCGATCTGGGCATGAAACTGCATGATCCCGTTCGGGAGGGAGCGTACAAATGGGTGGGGCCCCGCCAGTGGTTCAACCGTGACAGCTACGCCGTTCACTTCGGCGTGGGTTATCCTTTCTAATCCGAATAATACTTCGGCCAGCACTGTTTCAGATAAGCTTTCAGGGTCTCTTCGTGTTTGTTGGGCTGGGGCTCGTACAGGCGTGTCCCTTTGAGTTCATCGGGCATGAACTCCAGGTCGGCAAAATGGCCCGGAAAGTCATGGGCGTATTTGTATCCGTCGGCATAGCCCAGTTCTTCCATCAACTGCGTGGGCGCATTGCGAAGATAGAGCGGGACGGCCGCCATCTGCGTCTTATCCGCCAGGGAAAGGGCGGCGTCCACGGCCAGGTAGGCCGAGTTGCTCTTGGGCGATGAGGCCAGGTAGATGGTGGTTTCCGACAGGGGAATGCGCGCCTCGGGCATGCCGATGGAATGCACCACCTGGAAGCAGGCATTCGCCAGCAGCAGGGCGTTGGGGTTCGCCAGGCCGATATCTTCCGCCGCCAGGATGCACAGGCGCCGGGCGATGAAGAGGGGATCCTCGCCCCCCTTGAGCATCCGGGCCAGGTAATACACCGCCGCGTTGGGATCGGAGCCGCGCACGCTCTTGATGAAGGCCGATATGATATCGTAATGCATCTCGCCGCCTTTGTCGTAGATGGCCACATTCTCCTGCAGGCACTCCGTGACATGCTTGTTGTCGATGACGATGGGGGAGCGGCCGGCCGAGGCGTCCACCACGATCTCCAGGATATTCAGCAGCTTGCGGGCGTCGCCGGCGCTGAAACGGAAGAGCGCGTCGGTTTCCTTGACGGTGATCTTCTTGTGTTTCAGGAGGGTGTCCGTTTGGATAGCTCTATCAAGAAGTAATTGTAAATCAGCGGTTTGCAGTGACTTAAGCACGAATACCTGGCAGCGGGAGAGGAGGGGAGTGATGACCTCGAAAGAGGGGTTCTCCGTGGTGGCGCCGATCAAGACCACCGTGCCGTCTTCCACCGCTCCCAGGAGCGCATCCTGCTGGGCTTTGTTGAACCGGTGGATCTCGTCGATAAAGAGGATAGGGGAGCCTTTGCCGGCAAACAGGGAAGTGCTTTTGGCCTTGTCTATGACATCCCGGACATCCTTTACACCGGAAGAAACCGCGGACAGTTGATAGAAATCGCGCTCCAGCGTCTGGGCGATGATATGGGCGAGCGTGGTCTTTCCCACCCCGGGAGGTCCCCAGAGAATGAAGGAAGACAGGTTCCCGCTCTCGATCATGGTCCGGAGAATGCAGCCCGGCCCGATCAGATGCCGTTGCCCCACGTATCCGTCCAGATTCGCAGGCCGCATGCGCTCGGGAAGGGGAGGAAGCATCGTGCTTCGGGGTGTCGAGTCGTCAGAAAAGGCCATTGCAAGTGCTTTAACTGTGCAAAAATAGCATTTTTTGGTGCTTTTTTCAAGTCATTGTTTTTTTTTTTCAGGATAATTTGTATCTTTGAAACAGTTATCAAGTAAAACTTTTTAGTAAAATGAAAAAACTAGCACTGATTCTGGCCTCCACCCTATTGGCCGGATCCATGGCCTCCGCACAAACCCTTTGGGATACCATGCAGGAGCAAAACCTCTTCAACAAAGTATCTGCCGGCGTTTCGCTGGGCTTTTTCGACGGTATGGGACTTTATGTCGCCGCACCTATCGGGGACTATGTCCAGGTCCGTGCCGGTTTCTCCACCTATCTGTCGGGCTACATTGGAGTAAACAAATCGGTCAGCGTTCCTTCTGCCACTGATATTGCACACAGTACTGATCTGGATAAAAGAGACATCAAATTTGAAGGAAAATTCACTTTCCCGAACGCCAACCTGCTCTTTGACGTGTTCCCGTTCAAGAAGAGCAGTTTCCACGTTACTGCCGGTGCCTTTATCGGTTCCAGCCAGCTGTTGGCTGTCCGCAACCAGGCTTCCACGCCGCTGCAGCCGGACTATAAGACCCTGGGTTTGGAACTCGTCCGCGGAGACGGTGCTAACGATCGTTACTTTGTCAAGGCTGACGAAAATGGCGTCATCGAGGCTGCCGTCAAGACGTCAAATGCCTTCAAGCCGTATCTGGGTGTCGGTTTCGGCCGCGCCGTTTCCGAACATCGGGTGAATGTGACCTTCGATCTCGGTGCCATGTATTGCGGCGGTCTGGGTGTCTATGCCGATGGTACGCCGATGGTCGGTTCTTCGCAGAATATCCGGCTCGAATCCCGGGATACGGGTCACAAGAGCGGGAAGCCCACGGAATTCAACGACGAAGGCTGGGTGGACAAGATTTATGACAGAACCAAATTCTATCCGGTGCTCCGCGTGAGCCTTTTCGTCCGGTTGTTCTAAGGTAAATTATTAAAAATCAACAAGATATGAAAAAGTCTATCTTTACCCTCCTGGTGGTTGCCCTGGCGACTCCGTTGTTGTTCAATTCCTGTAAAGGCGGTGGTGACGATCCTACGCCCACGCCTTCGGACCTTCCGGCTCCTCCCAAGACCGCCGATGCCATCAAGGTGGTCATCAACCCTCCGGCAACCCAGCCCGTCAAGGCTTATCCGGTAAGTTTCGAATATACCGAGACCGGTAAAGCCATCGTCGGCTTCAAAAATCCCACGATGCTTGCCGGCATTCCGGTAAAGGGCGAAGTATCTGATGTCTATTATATCACCGGAACCGGTTTCAAGAGCGGGAATGTTTACACGATAAAGGGGCCCGATGGCAAAACGTACAAATTCGAGATCATTCAGTCCGATTCGCAGGTCCAGATCAAGTATATGGATCCCGATGGCGGTTCCCTGGACTTTATGGGTAAGCTCCAGGCGGTTGTCACGACCAGCCAGTTCTTTACGAATCTGTGCCGTTCCTGGAACATCATCAAGACGCGCGTCAGCATCGTTGCAGAAGGCGTCAATGCGGCTGCCGAGTGGCCCAATGCAACCAGCTCCGCTGCCTGCGACCTGAATGAGATTGAGAAATTCGCCTCTGATTACTACAAGATTACCGATAAACTCCCGCAGGGAATGAATGTTACGTCCGTGGACATTTCCAACCGCGGTACCTACAACATCTCTTTTGCCAATAAGACCGAGTATGTAGGTGAGTGGACAAGCGCGCTTTCCAATGGTTTCAATTACTCTTGGAAAACAGACGACATGGGCTTCCAGTTGGAAAATGGAAAGGCTGGTTTCGAATTTGTCGTCGACGGTGGTGTAACGTACTGCATCATGACGCTGTCCGCTATCATCAAAGACGGTAATAAGAATTATGACACCAAGGTGTTCTGCACCATGAAGGAACCAGCTATGTACTATTAAAGGTTGATTTTTCGTCTTTCCAAATCGATTTCAACCAAGGGTAGTCTTTCCGGACTACCCTTCTTATTTGTTACACAATTTATATTATGTTAACTAACGAGTAGGAAAATCCCCCTCTTTCAGTGGAAATCGCGAAAAATTGTTTATCTTCGCATACTATATTATAAAGAGGAATGATTCTTCAAATACTCACCTTGTTTGGCGCCCTGGGCCTGCTGCTGTACGGTATGGGAATCCTGACGGCCGGTGCCCAGAAATCTACCGGACCCTTGCTACGACGGTATCCGGATCTTATGGCCCGCAGTACGGCCAAACAGGTAGCATTCGGAATCGGCTACACATCGCTGTTGCAATCTTCCAGTGCCACCACTATCATCGCTGTCGGATTCGTCAATGCCGGCATGTTGACCCTGGTCCAGTCCATCGGTGTCATCATGGGTGCCAATATCGGTACCACGGTCACCGCCTGGCTCTTTACCATTTTCGGATTCCATTTGGAGGCCACCTGGTTCACCTTCCCGATTCTGCTGGCCGGCTTCCTGATGACCATGCTCAAGAACCCGAAAATCAAGAATATCGGTGAGTATGTCCTGGGGTTCGCCATCATGTTCATCGGCCTGTTCTTCCTGCGGTCGGCCTTCCCGGCAGACTCACCTGCATTGGACGGCCTTTTTGACAAATTAAGCGGTTTTGGCTTCTGGTCGGTTCTTATCTACTTCATTATCAGTATATTACTGACTGTCTGCCTGCAATCTTCCGCCGTCACGATGGCCTTCACCTTGATGCTTACGTATTCGGGGCTCATTTCCTTTGAAATGGCGGCCGCCATGGTGCTGGGAGAGAACCTCGGAACCACCCTCACTGCCAATATCGCCGCCCGGAAAGCCGATGTCCAGGCCCGTCGGGCCGCCCTTACCCACATCCTGTTCAACCTCATCGGTGTGGTGATCATCCTGACGGTTTTCCCGCTGTGCCTGAAGGGCGTGAAAGCCCTCATCGACCTCTTCCCTATCGCAAATCCCGCGCTGGCCGACCTGTATGCCATTGCGCTCTTCCATACCCTTTTCAACCTGCTCACCACGCTTCTGCTGCTCCCCTTCCGGGAGAAACTGGCCGCCCTGGTGGTCCGGATGATTGCGGAACCGGAAAAGAAGGACGAGCCTTTCCGTTTGCGGCACATTTCCACCTGGCGTATCGCCTCTCCCGCCATCGCCATCGAACAGACATACAGGGAAGTGCTGGACTTTGCACAGGCGGCATTCGACGGTTTCCAGTACGTAAAACGGATGCTGACCGTTACCGATGCGGACAAGTTTGAGTTATATCGCACCAAACTGATTCATTGTGAGGAGATTACAGATAAATACGAATACGAGCTCGCGGCTTTCCTGAGCAAACTTTCCGCGGAAAATACCAGCAGCGAGGAGAACCAGGAAATCAAATCCCTGTACCGGGTGATCAGCGAGTTGGAGAGCCTGGGAGACAGTTGCGAAAACATCAGCCGGCTCTTTGTCCGGCTACGGACCCATACGAAAGGTTTCAACGAGGAGAGTTCCTCCAAACTGGCACTGCTGATTGGAAAGGTTAACCAAGCTTTTGTGGCCATGATTACCAACCTGAAAGCCGCCCAGCAGGGAACGCTGACTTCGATAGACAATGCCATTACCATCGAACAGGGCATCAACGAGACCCGGGACGTGCTGCGGGAGGAAGGGATCCTGCAGATTGAACGCCAGTCCGGCAATTACCAGTCCATGAACTACTATCTGGACATGCTGGAGCAGCTGGAAGCCATGGGCGATTTCATCATCAACGTTTCTCAGTCGATCCTGAAAGTCAAAGAACAAGATGTCTAAGAAAAAGGAACCCTTTATCCTGGAGAATGTCCTCATCGAAGGGGTGGCGGCCGAAGGAAAGGCCATCGCCCACATCGACGGGATGGTGCTCTTTGTGGAATTCGCCGTTCCGGGAGACGTGGTGGACGTAAAGGTCTTCAAAAAGAAGAAGAATTACATGGAGGGCTATACCGTCCGTACAGTTACCCCTTCACCGGACCGGCTCAAGCCCTTCTGCCCGCATTTCGGCTTCTGTGGCGGCTGTCGCTGGCAGCCACTCCCCTATGCCATGCAGCTGGAGGCGAAACGCCAGCAGGTCTGGGATCAGCTGGTGCGCCTGGGCCATCTGGACGTGCCGGAAATCCGGCCGACCCTCCCTTCTCCGCAAACCGAGTATTACCGGAACAAACTGGAATTCACCGCTTCCTACCGCCGTTGGATCTATAAGGACGAGGATCCGGACACCATCCCGCCGGAAGACTGGCCGGGCCTCGGTTTCCACGTAGGCAAGTTCTTCGACAAGGTACTGGACATCCGGGATTGTCACCTGCAGCCGGAACCGTCAAACGCTATCCGCTTGTTTATCAAGCGTTTCTGCATCGAACACGGTTACGAATTCTTCAATATCCGCGATAACGAAGGGTATTTCCGCAACATGTTTGTCCGCACCACGGAAAACGGAACGGTCATGCTCATCGTCTGTTTTTATTACGAGGATGTGGCGCGTCGGACCGCCCTGCTGGATGCCGTGGCCGATGCCTTCCCCCAGATTACCTCGCTGTACTACGTCATCAACGGGAAGATGAACGATTCCATTGCCGACCAGGAATGTATCCTCTACCGCGGCGACGAGGCGATTTACGAAGAAATGGAAGGCCTGCGCTTCAAGATCGGCCCCAAGTCCTTCTACCAGACCAACAGCCGCCAGGCCGAGCGCCTGTACGGCGTGGCCCGCGAATTCGCCGCCCTCACCGGCAACGAAGTGGTCTATGACCTGTACACCGGCACCGGTACCATTGCACAGTTTGTTTCGCGCAAGGCCCGGAAGGTCATCGGAATCGAATATGTTCCGGAAGCCATTGCCGATGCGCGCATCAATGCGCAGACCAACGGCATCACCAATTGCGAATTCTTCGCCGGTGATATGAAAGATGTCCTAACCGATGATTTTATCGCCCGCCACGGCCACCCGGACGTGATCATCCTGGATCCGCCGCGTGCCGGCATCCATCCAGACGTGGCGCAGGTTATCCTGAACGCCGCCCCGGACCGGATGGTCTATGTAAGTTGCAATCCGGCCTCACAGGCCCGCGACCTGGCCATCCTCTGCCGGAAATATACGATTACCGCCGTCCAGCCGGTGGATATGTTCCCGCATACCATGCACGTGGAAAACGTGGTAGCCCTGCAAAAGAAGGAGGACGACGCATGCTAGTCCAGATCCTCATCCTGCTTGCCGGACTGGCCCTGGTGGTTTTCGGGGCCGATTATCTGGTGGACGGCGCCTCTGACATCGCCCGTCGGGCCGGCTTGAGCGAATTCGTGATCGGCCTGACCATCGTGGGCATCGGCACCTCCATGCCGGAACTGGTGGTGAGTTTCCTCGGCGCGATTCAGGGAAATGCCGACGTATCGATCGGGAATGTGGTCGGTTCCAATATTTTCAACGTCCTGCTGATCCTGGGACTGACGGCGCTGATCCGGCCGGTAGAAATCTCCCGGACCAACCGGTACAAAGACATCCCGCTGAACCTGGCCGTGACCCTCCTGCTGGTGCTTGTCGGTTTCAAAAATACTTTCTTCGGATGGGGAACGGCTGATGAGATCGGACGCATAGAAGGCATTGTCTTTCTGGTGATTTTCATCGCTTATCTCGTTTATTCCTTTAAGTCTGATAAACCCGACGAAGAGGAAACGGCTGCGCCGGAACACTCCCTGTTCCTGTCCCTGCTCATGGTGGTAGGTGGCCTGGTGGCCCTGATTTTCGGCGGCCGCCTCTTTGTGAACGGCGCTACGGCCGTTGCGCGGCTGGCCGGCCTCAGCGATGCCTTCATTGCCATTACCATTCTGGCGGGCGGTACTTCCATGCCGGAACTGGCCACCTGTGTCGTCGCCGCCCTGAAGAAACGGGGCCAGATGGCTCTGGGAAACATCATCGGATCGAATATATCCAACATCCTTCTGATCCTGGGCGGCTCCGCCGTCATCCACCCCCTGTCCTTTTCCGGAGTGGGCCTGGTGGATATCGGCGTGCTCCTGCTTTCCGCCCTGCTGGTATGCGGGGGCACCTATATCGGAAAGCACCGCCACCTGGGACGCAAGAGCGGCACCCTCATGCTTCTGTGTGAAGCCGCTTACTTTACCTACCTGATCCTGCATCTGTAAAAATCGTTATCGATATGAAATTCAAACCTACCAAGTATCAACTGACGAATGTCCTGACAGGCCGCGTGTTTGCCGACGAAGGCTGGACCCTGGCCGATCCGCAGACCCCGTCCCCTTCCTTGGTGCGTGCCGTCTATGAGACGCGCCTGTTCGAGCCCCGGGAGGATCTGAAAGGCCTGTACCGCTATGCCCAGTGGCTACCCATCTGCCGGACCCTCAAGCGCTCGCATGCGCCCATTACCTATAAAAGCAAAGGCCTCGCCCAGTTCCTGGGCCTGGAGAATCTCTATATCACCTTCTCGGGCTACTGGCCCAAGATTGGCGCCAAGATGGAAACCTGCTCCTTCAAGGAGACGGAAGCCTTCTCCGTTTGCGCCCGTCTGAACAAGAAGGACAAACACATCCTGGTGGTCCAGAGTGCCGGCAATACGGCCCGCGCCTTTGCCCGCGTGTGCTCCGACAACGATATTCCCATCGTCATCTGCATCCCGCTGGACAATATCCGCGACATGTGGTTCCTGAGCAAACTCAAACCCTGCGTGAAGGTGGTGGCCGCCCCCAACGGCTGCGACTATTTCGATGCCATCACCCTGGGCAACAAACTGTGCCAGGATCCCCGTTTCCGGGCCGAGGGCGGCGCAACCAATATCGCCCGACGCGACGGTATGGGCACCACGGTGCTCAGCGCGGTAGAGAAGATCGGCCGCATCCCGGACGCCTATTTCCAGGCTGTGGGTAGCGGAACCGGAGCCATCGCCGCCTGGGAGAATAACCTCCGGCTCATCGACGACGGCCGCTTCGGGAAACACAAGATGAAGATTTTCTGCTCGCAGAATACCCCGTTTACCTTGATGTACGACTCCTGGAAGGCCGATTCCCGCGCCCTGGTCCCCCTGACGCCGGAAGAGTCCCGTCGAAACGCAGAGGTGATCCTGGCCAAAGTCCTGTCTAACCGCAAACCGCCGTACGGCATTGCCGGCGGCCTGTTCGATGCCATGAAAGACACGGGCGGCGACTTCTTCAAGGCCACCAATGACCAGATTGTCTATTGGATGCTGCAGTTCTTCAACCTGGAGGGCGTGGATATCTTCCCGGCGGCAGCATCGGCGGTTTCCGCCCTGGCCGATGCCGTAAAGGAAGGCAAGGTGAAACCCACGGACAACATTATGCTGAACGTCACCGGCGGTGGTATGCTGAATGCGACCAAGAAGGGCTTCCATCTAAAAGAGGCAGACCTGGTACTCAGCCCCGATCTGCCCGCAGAGGAAATCATCGCCAAGGTGAACAAGCTGTTTAAATAGGCTTATTCTCCTTTTCAAGGGCCAGTTTTTCTTTGGACAATACCGGGTTCCCGTAGATTCGCAGGAAGATATCCCGTAAATCGCGACGGTTCAGGCTCGGTTCCATCCGGTCGAGTTGCTTCTCCGTGTATTCGGTGAACTGCTCGACCTCTTCATGTGTGTACCGGTCGGTAAACTTAAAGGTATGGTTGGCCAGGTCGTAGGCGATGTAGTTGGTGTTCCAGAGGCGGTATCCCTCGATGACCCGTTTGTCCACGGCATGGCGGATGGCCTGGTAGCGGTCATTCTTGTTCTCGCTCATGACAGCGGCGGCAGCAATCTCCTCTTTCGTAAGCGGCTGGCCGATGTTCAGGTGGATATTGCCTTTCTGCTGGCGCAGTCCCACCAGGATGCTGTTCAGGTCCTCCTTGGGAGACTTGACATATTTCTCCGTACGGGATATGAGAATCTCGCGGGCCTTGAGAATGTCGCAGGGCTCGTACTCGTACGAAATGCTGAGGGGTACGATGTTCAGTTCCTCGAAATTCTCTTCGAAGGACTTGGTGCCGCTCATGTCCAGCATCTTCAGCAGGCCCTGCTCGGTGGTATCGATACCGTCCTTGGTCCGTCCCTGGCGCTGGGCCAGCCAGATGGAGTGTTTGCCGGAGGTAATGGTCTGACGGATATAGCGGGAAAGCAGGTTGGACGAAAGGTAGAGTTCCCGAGCGGAAATGCCGCGGATTACCTTGATCATGCGGTTTGATCGGAGCAGGTACTCGATGGTCTTGCTGGACAGCAGGTTGTCACCCACGGCAATTTCGGTCATGGGCAGGCCGTTCTGGTTCAGCACATACTGGGTGATAGCCGGGTCCAGGATGATGTCGCGGTGATTGGACAGGATCAGGAACTTGCCGTCCATCTCCTTGAGGTAATTGATACCGTCATAGGAGAAATTGTGGGCGGTGGTTTGGATATCCCACAGAATCGCCTTGGACATAATGAGTTGCTGGAACTCATCGATACTGTGGATACTCTTCAGCGCTGTGCGCAGGAAAGTAGGATCTTCTTTCGGGAACAGATATTGGGAGATGGCGGGAACGGCCGGATGGTCGGCAACTTTTCCCAAGGCCTCTACAGCTTCAGCGTCCGAATACGGGCTGATGCTTTCGAATTCTTTCGGATCAAATTCTTCCATACAGTACTATTTTACAACGTACAGGGAACAAATATACAAAGAATATACCAGACAATCAAGCCTTTTCGCCCGTGTTGCGGAAGAGCACCGAGCTGTCTCCATAACTCAGGAAACGGAATCCGTGCGTCAGGGCATAGCGGTAGATGGTCTTCCAATCGCCGTCCACGAAGGCCGATACCAGCAGGATCAGCGTGCTTTCGGGCTGATGGAAATTGGTCACCAGGATATCCACGAGCCGCCACCGGAAGCCCGGGACGATGATAATCCGCGTCCCCAGTTTCAGGGAATCCCGTCCCGTGCGATCCAGGTAGTCCACCAGAGCCTGGAGGGCATCCTGCGTAGAATACGGGTATTCACGGTTGTAAGGTTCCCACTGTCCGATATCGCTGGGTTCCCCTTCTTCGATGCAGTGCACGCCCGCATAATAAAGGGATTCCAGGGTCCGCACCGACGTGGTACCGACGGCAATGAGCGGCCGTCCGCCTTTGAGGATTTCTTGAAGCAGGGATTTCTCTACCACAAAGGGTTCCCGGTGCATCGGATGTTCCCCGACATCGGAGGTTTTCACCGGCAAAAACGTGCCTGCACCCACGTGCAAACACACATTACGGGTGTCGATTCCCTTTGCGCGGATGGCCTCCAGCACCTGCTCAGTGAAATGCAGGCCGGCCGTCGGCGCGGCAACCGATCCCCGGATATGGGCGTAGAGCGTCTGGTAGCGGGTCTTGTCCAGTTCCTCGGTATCGCGATTCAGATACGGGGGGATGGGAACGGTTCCGCAGCACTCCAGCACCTCAGAAAACGGGGCTCCGTTGGCCCAGGAAAAGGCAACCTTCCCCGTCTGACCGTCACGCTCCAGTAATTCGGCCCGTAGGTCCATTTCGGCAATCCGGGCGTCTTTTTCCGGATTGATCAGATACACGGGACCGGCCTTCCAGCGCTTTGCATTGCCGATGACGCATTTCCAAACACAGCGTTCACGTGATGCAAAAGCGGTGTTATATTCCACGGGGTCCAGGGGCTCCAGGCAGAAAATCTCGATATGGGCGCCGCTTTCTTTACAGAAATGCAGGCGGGCAGGAACTACCTTTGTGTCGTTGAATACCATCAAGGCCTTGTCCGGAAGGAGTGTGGGGAGATCCCGGAAGATCCGCTCTCCAACTTTTTTGTCTTTGTAAACCAACAGTTTGGACGCATCACGCTCCGCCAAGGGATATTTGGCAATCCGGTCTTCCGGCAGATGATAGTTATAATCCTCTATATGTATATTAATCTTCACTTCCTCTTGAATTTCTCAAGAAATATCACGTCTTCTTGAATTTCACGGCGCAAAAGTAGTCATTTTCTTTCATATATTGTAATTATTTCCCCTTCCCGGCCTCTCTCCATCCCTTCCGGTCCTCTGCCATCCACGATGCCCGTGTGGTCCGGACCATAAGAAAATACCCTCACCCCCTCACCAAATTCACCGACGTATTTTTATTTCTGTGTTTTTAAATCATCTAATTGTTTACAAATATTAAAGAATGTTAACGGATTTGAAACATCGTGAAACAAATTGCGTCTATGGGGTATAAGAAATTTTTATTGACATTTTGCCTATTATGTAACCTGCGGAAAATCAGTTAGTTAGACTTTCTTACCTTTTTTAATTGTTTATCATGATTTGTGGCTCGATAATTGGAAAAAGTTAAATAGTCCGGGAAAATAGCCATTTTCTAATAGTCATATAATAGATAATCAGATAGTTACTTTTTATTACCTTAACTTAAATATAGGTCTAATTTTGGGCAATCCCCTGCCCTACGGCCTTCTAGGGCCGGTTTCGTTCTATTTGCATAATTACTTTAGATTGCATACATTTGTAAAAACTTTTTTGCTGAGAAAATGGACAAGCGTTTGCAACAATTTCTTGCCGCGGAAAATATTTCGCAGAGCGCGCTCGCCGATGCATTGGGCGTAACGCGGGCCAGTATTACGCATATTCTGTCCGGACGCAATCGGCCCGGCTTTGATTTTATTGAGCAAATGGCCTTGCACTACCCTTCCCTGAGCCTGGATTGGCTTATTACAGGAAAAGGAAGGATGTATAAGGATGAGGACGCAAAACTGCCGGAAATGGCCGGAAAACGCATGATCGGCGTAACCGTCTTTTACGACGACAATACTTTTGTAGAATTACACTGATATTCTACAGCTTTATTCTTATCTTTGCAGGACAGAATTCGTGTACGTGTATGTATAAGCAGATTGTACGTCCCATTCTTTTCCGGTTCCATCCGGAGGCAATCCACCAATTTACCATGCTGGGTCTGAAGATCTTGCATCGCATCCCCCTGTTTTCATCCCTGATCCGCTTTCTGTATCGGTACGATTCGCCTTCGCTGCAGCGGGAGCTTTTCGGGCTCAGTTTCCCGTCCCCCGTCGGACTGGCCGCCGGACTGGATAAAAACGCCGAGTTTTACAACGAATTGTCCGATTTCGGCTTTTCCTTCGTGGAGGTGGGGTCCCTGACCCCCAAGCCGCAGGACGGCAATCCCCGTCCCCGGCTGTTCCGCCTGCCCAAGGACAAGGCCATCATCAACCGGATGGGAATCAACAACAAAGGCATCGATTATGCCATCCGGAACATCCAGCAGGCCCCGCCCCGCTGCATCCTGGTGGGCAATATCGCCAAAAATACCACCAGCCTGACGGACGAGGAAGCCATTTCCGATTACGAGCATGCGTTTACGCGGATGTACGATTTCGTGGACATGTTCACCCTGAACGTTTCCTGCCCCAATGTGGATGGTCTGCAGTCCCTGCAGGATATCTCCTTCCTGTCGGACATCGTGGATCCGATTCTGGCGCACCGCATGGCATATGATACGTATAAGCCCATCCTGGTGAAGATTTCGCCCGATCTTCCCTTTGAACAGGTGGACGATATCCTGGATTATTGCATGCTTTCCGGGGTGGACGGAATCGTGGCCGGCAATACGACCCGTCGCCGCGACGGGTTGCAGACCCCGCAGCATCGTCTGGAGCAAATCGGCCGTGGAGGCCTCTCAGGGGCTCCCTTGTACGAGAAAACCCTGGCGCTCGTGCGGCACATCCACAACCATACCAAGGGCCGTCTTCCCATTGTGGGCGTAGGGGGCATCATGACGCCCGGACAGGCCTTGGAACTGCTTCACGCCGGCGCCTCGCTCCTGGAAATCTATACTGGATTTATCTATAACGGTCCACGCTTTGTCCGGACCATCAACAAATATCTGGAAAAACATTGGGAAAAATGACCACAGCATCGGTTTGTACCATCGGCGACGAGATCCTGATCGGACAAATTGTCGATACCAACTCCTCTGCAATCGCACGCGCCTTACAGGATTGCGGAATCAAGGTTGAAGATATGGTTTCAATCGGAGATGATAGGAGAGCAATAATCAATACGTTAAAAAGAGAATTAAAGAAGAATTCCATCGTCATTGCAACGGGCGGACTGGGCCCCACCAAAGACGATATCACCAAAGCGGCCCTGGCCCGGCTCAGTGGCAGCAAAGGCTATGTGGTGCATCCCGGACAATTGGCGGTGGTCCACGATATCCTGGCCTCCCGCGGCTTGGACATGCTGGAAAGCAACCGCCTTCAGGCCAGCGTTCCGGACACCTGCGAGGTCATCGTAAATGCCCTGGGAACAGCGCCCATCATGGTTTTCCGCTTCCCGGAGGAGCGGTTCGGCCATCCGGCCACCCTCTATTCCCTGCCCGGCGTCCCGCATGAGGCCCTGGGCGCCCTGCCGCAGATCATGGAAGACATCCACGCGCATTACGCCCTGGACGCCATCCATCACAAGAGCATCATGACCTTCGGGATGGCGGAATCGGCCCTTGCTGAGAAAATCGCCCCGTGGGAAGACAGCCTGCCGGCGGATATGCACCTGGCTTACCTGCCGAATATGCTCACGGGCGTCAAATTGCGCCTGTCCATCTATGGCGGCCGGAAAGAAGAGGAAGAAAAACGCATAGACGAGGCGTTTGCGCGCCTCAAACCCCTTCTGGGGGATAAGATCTATGCCGAGCAGGAAGATGACCTGCAGCATGCCATTGGACGCCTCCTGCGCGGTACGGGACGCACGGTCAGCTGTGCAGAATCCTGCACGGGCGGGACCATCGCCGCACTGCTTACTTCCGTGCCCGGCGCATCGGAGTATTTCCTGGGATCCGTCACCTCATACGCCATTCCGGTCAAAGAAAAAGTGCTGGGTGTCCCGGCGAAGACCATTGCGGAACACGGTGTGGTCAGCAGCGAGGTTGCTGCGGCCATGGCCGAGGGTGTCCGCCGGCTTACCGGCAGCACCTTCTCCGTCGCGACAACGGGACTCGCCGGTCCGGGCGGAGACGAGAACAATCCGGTGGGTACGGTGTGGATCGGCGTGTCCGGACCGGCCGGAACCCAGACCTTCCGCAAGCAGTATCACAACGACCGGAAGCGCAATATTGAGCGATTTGCGGCTGCGGCACTCGACTTTTTGCGGTTAGCCATTATAAATAGCTAACTCATTGATAATAAACAAAAGAAACACAAATGTTCTATTATGTAACATTTGTGTTTCTTTTCGTTCTATCTTTCTGAAATTCAGCTATTTGCGTTCAACTGTGCCATTCTTGATGCCTACCAGCTCGATGACCGGATTTCCGGCCATTTTCAGGGAGCCTCCGTTCATCTCGATGCTCAACTTCAGCGACGCGGACTGATCCACTTTCGCTCCGTTGTTGATGACCACCTTGGCCTCTTCTGCCTCTACGCCGGAGAGGTTCACTTCGCTGGACGCGACAGCCTCGATGTTCAGGGTTTTGGCTGTTCCGGTGCCGTTAACCTTGGAAGCATTGGAAGCCGTTACCCCGAGTGTGATGCAATCCCCTGCCGACTCGATCTCGGAACTACCCTTGCTGTTCAGCTGCAGGTCCTTGGACGTCTGGGTGAGTTTCAGAAGGGAAGTTCCGGCGGTCGTCACGGTAAGGGCGTCACAGGTGGTGACGGTTACGCTGGCCGAACTCTTCTTCTCCAGGTCCAGGGTGATGGTGGGAGCCTTGACGTTGATTCCTTTGAGGATGCCGCTGTCGGTCATCTTGAGGGCGAACGTGTTGGATTTGAACTCGGCATTTGTACTTACGGTCGCATTGTCCTGAATGGTCAGGGCTTCCAGGGAAGGAACCTGAACCACGGCGCGCAGAACGGCTTTGGAAGCATTGCGGCCCTTGAACAGCTTCTTCACCTGAGCCGGGATTTTCCGCTCGTCCAGATTAATGTACAAGGTCTTTTGTTTTACGTAAACCATGACAAAGCCGGAAAGCACATCATCTACGACCACTTTGGCACCGTAAAAATTGGAGGGATTAACCGTAACCTCGAAAGAATCGGATACGTCTATTCCGTTGAACTCCGCAAGGTTGCTGAAGTCCAGTTCACGGGTCTGTGCCGAAAGGGCTACCCCCGAGAACAATCCCAGCATCGCTGTGATTACAACAAATAAAATTCTGTGTTTCATAAGCGTATGACTTTTTATTTATAGTGTTTCTTCCATTAATTTTTCCCATTCAGCCGTCCGGGCATCCAGGTCGCGCTTCTTCTCCAGGTAGTCTCGCGTCAGTTCCATGACATCGTCCTTCTCCGTGGGGGCGGACAGGATTTTCTCGATGGCGGCCATCTCCTTCTCCCGTTTCGCAATCTCATCCTCCAGGAAGGCGATGCGGCTACGTAGCTTGCGCGCTTCCTTCGATTCGGTCTTTCTCACCTGGAACTGCTGTTTGGCAGCCGTTTTGACGGGATCGGCCGGTTGGGAGGACTCCCCTTTCGGAAAACGCCTTTCCAGCTCCTGCAGGGTCTCCATTTTGCGTTTCTGGAGGAATTCCGTCACGCTACCCAGGTGTTCGCGCACCTTTCCGTCCCGAAATTCGTACATCTTGTCCACCAGGCCGTCCAGGAAATCCCTGTCGTGGGATACAACAAGCAACGTGCCATCATAGGCCTTCAGCGCCTGTTTCAGGATGTCTTTCGACTTGATATCCATATGGTTGGTAGGTTCGTCCAGGGCCAGGAGGTTGTAAGGCTGCAGCATCAGCTTGGCCATTCCCAGCCGGGCCCGTTCCCCGCCGCTCAGGACCGATACCTTCTTGTCGATGTCTTCGCCGCGGAATAGGAACTGCGCCAGAATGTCGCGCAGCTTCGTGCGGTTCTCGGCCGTGGCAATCCGGTCCAGCGTTCCGAACACGGTGTCGTTCTTATCCAGGATATCTTCCTGATTCTGGGCAAAATAGCCGATGTGGACGTTGTGTCCCAGCCGGGTTTCCCCCGAAATAGGGTCCAACTCCCCTGCCACGACCCGCATCAGCGTGGTCTTTCCTTCGCCGTTGCGGCCGATCAGGGCCACCTTCTCTCCCCGTCGAATCTCAATCTGGGCATCGCGGAAGACCACTTTCTGGGGATATCCCACCGTCAGGTCCGTCCCCTTGAAGACCACGTCCCCGGCTCGCGGGGCCGGCGGAAACTTCACGGTTAGCCGCACGTTGTCCGTCTCGTCAATCTCGATCCGGTCCAGTTTCTCCAACGCCTTGATGCGGGACTGCACCTGGTTCGATTTGGTGGCTTTGTACCGGAAACGGTTGATGAAATCTTCCGTCTTCTCGATCATCCGCTGCTGGTTCTCGTAGGCGGCCGTCTGCTGGGAAAGCCGCTCTGCACGCAGGGTAACATACTGGCTATAAGGCACTTTATAATCGTGGATATGGCCCAGCATCACCTCCACCGTGCGGTTGGTAACATTGTCCAGGAACTTCCGGTCATGGGATACTAGCATCAGGGAACCGTGATAGCGCTTCAGGTAATCTTCCAGCCACTCGATGGATTCAATGTCCAGGTGGTTGGTCGGTTCGTCCAGCAGCAGCACGTCCGGTGCCGAGAGCAGGATCTTGGCCAGTTCGATGCGCATGTTCCAGCCCTGGCTGAAGGTCTCGGTCAGGCGGTCGAAGTCTTCGTCCTTGAAACCAAGGCCCAGCAGGGTGCGTTCCGCCTGTACGCGCGGGGGCTCCGAATGGGAAACGTTCAGCGTATCGCTGATTTCATTCATCCGTTCAATTAACCCCAAATAAGCGTCTGATTCATAATCTGTCCGTTCAGCAAGTTCTGCGGAGATGGCATCCATTTCCCGCTCCAGCGCCAGCAAGGCGTCGAAGGCGGTCATGGTCTCCTCCATCACGGTGCGGCCGCGATGGTGCTCCATGATCTGGGGCAGGTAGCCGATGCGCAGGTGGACCGGTTTGTCAATCTGGCCGGAAGTGGGGTTCTGCAGGCCGCAAATGAGCTTCAGCAGCGTTGATTTGCCGGCCCCGTTCTTCCCTACCAGTCCGATTTTGTCCGATTCGCTGATATGGAAACTCACCCCGTCCAGGAGGGTCCAGCTTCCGTACGATACGGTCAGGTTGTTGATGGATATCATTTCTCGTTCAGCCGGGCGGCGATCAGGTCGGCCAGTTTCTGCGGGCAACGGGTGGGACGTCCGGTCTCCTTGTTCAGGAAACCGAGTACCACCGCGCCTTCCGCGCACAGCACGCCGTCCTGGTTGTAAACCGCCTGTTTTACGGTGAGTTTCGCCATCGGGACACTCTCAATGGACGCCACTGCGCGCACGACATCGCCCATGTGGGCGGGATGCTTGAATTTGCATTCGACGGAAACGATGGGGATGGTGACGCCTTCCTGCTCGCATTGCTCGATGGGATAGCCGCCCTCTTTCATCATCAGATTCCGTGCGCACTCGAAGTAGCGGATATAGTTCGAGTGATGCACAATGCCCATCTGGTCGGTTTCATAGTAACGGACCGGAAAGGATGTTTCAAAGTACATCATTTTCGTAATGCTTTCAATTGATTCTCAATGCTTTCAATGGCGGATAACGCGTCAGCTTCCTTCTTGCGCTCCACTGCTACGACGGCCTCGGGGGCATGGGCGACAAATTGCTCATTGGACAGTTTGCGGCGTACACCCTCCAGGAACCCCTTCTTGTGGGCCAGTTCGGCCTCCAGTTTGGCGATTTCCTCGTCGGCATTCACCAGACCCGTCAGCGGGACGAAGAGCTCGGCGGTTCGGACCAGCAGGGCCACGCCCATGGCGGTATCGCCGAAATCCTCCACCACTTCCGTTCCGGAAAGGCCGGCCAGTTTCGCGACCACCGGCAGCATTTCCTGGGGGAAGGAAGCCTTTACCTTCAGGGCGAGCGCCTCCTTCGGCGGGATGTTCTTCTGTGCGCGGACGCCGCGGATGGCGACGATGGCCTCCCGGGCCAGGTCGAACCGCTCCAGGAAGGCGGCATCGTACGCCTCGGCCTTGGGTGTAGCGGCATACATGATGGTCTCCCCTTCTTTCCGGTCAGCCAGATGCTGCCACAGTTCCTCGGTGATGAACGGCATCACCGGGTGCACCAGTTTCAGCAGGGCGTCGAAGAAGGACAGGGTGGCATCGTAGGTAGCCCGGTCGATGGGAGCGCCCCAGGCGGGCTTCACCAGTTCCAGGTACCACGAACAGAATTCGTCCCAGAAGAGTTTATAAATGGTCATCAGCGCATCAGAGATGCGGAACTTGCTGTAATGGTCTTCCACCGTTTCGATGGTACGGGACAGCTGGTCGCGGAACCATTTGACCGCCAGGGCGGAAGCCGCTGCCTGCGGGGCGCCGTCGTCCACCGTCCAGCCCTGGATGAGCCGGAAGGAGTTCCAGATCTTCGCGCAGAAATTGCGTCCCTGCTGCACCTGCGATTCATCGTAGAAGATGTCGTTGCCGGCACTGGAACACAGCAGCATGCCGATGCGGACGGCATCTGCGCCGTATTCGGCGATGAGTTTCAACGGGTCGGGGCTGTTGCCCAGGGTCTTGGACATCTTGCGGCCCAGTTTGTCGCGCACGATGCCGGTGAAATACACGTTGGAGAAGGGCTCCTTGCCCATGAACTCCTCGCCGGCCATGATCATGCGGGCCACCCAGAAGAAGATGATATCCGGTCCCGTCACCAGGTCGTTGGTGGGATAATAGTAGGCCAGGTCTTTGTTGGGCTGATGTTCGGGATGGCCGGGTTTTTCCGGATCGAACACCGAAATGGGCCACAGCCAGGAAGAGAACCAGGTATCCAGCACGTCTTCGTCCTGCTTCAGGTCTTCGGCCTTGAGGGACGGGTTGATGGCCTGTGCGGCCTTCAGCGCCGCTTCCGGGGTGGCTTCCACCACGTAGGATCCGTCCGGCAGGTACCAGGCCGGGATGCGCTGTCCCCACCACAGCTGGCGGGAGATGCACCAGTCGCGAGCGTTCTCCATCCAATGGCGGTAGGTATTCACGTATTTCTCGGGAATGAACTGCGTGCGACCGCTTTCCACCGTCTCCAGGGCGGTGGCGGCCAGCTTCTCCATCTTCAGGAACCACTGGGCGGAAAGCTTCGGTTCGATCACCGCATCCGTCCGCTCGCTGTATCCCACCGGCGAGGTGTAGTCTTCCACCTTCAGCAGGTTGCCGGATTCCTCCAGCATCTTCACAATCTTCTTGCGGGCCACGAAACGGTCCTCGCCCACCAGGATCTGCGCTTTCTCGTTCAGTTTTCCGTGATCGTCGATGATTTCCAGCACGGGCAGGTTGTGCCGCAGGCCGATTTCATAGTCGTGCACGTCGTGCGCCGGCGTCACCTTCAGGCAGCCGGTACCGAAGTCCATCTCCACGTAATCGTCCTCGATCACCGGAATCTCCCGGTTGATGAGCGGGATGAGCACCTTCTTGCCTTTCAGCCAGAAATGCCGCTCGTCCTTCGGATTCACGCAGATGGCGGCATCGGCCATGATGGTCTCCGGACGCGTGGTGGCGATGACCAGGAACTTGTCCGTGGGCTTGCCGTTGCCGTCGGAGATGTAGTATTTCAGGTGATAGAAATGGCTCTGGGTATCTTTGTGGATCACTTCGTCGTCGCTCACGGCCGTGAGGGCTTCGGGATCCCAGTTCACCATACGGACGCCCTTGTAAATCCATCCCTTCTTGTAAAAATACACAAAGGTGTTGATCACGGCCTCGCTCAGGGCGGGTTCCATGGTAAAGCGGGTGCGGTCCCAGTCGCAGGAGCAGCCGAGTTTGCGCAGCTGCTGCAGGATAATGCCGCCATGCTCCTCCTTCCACTCCCATGCGTGTTTGAGGAATTCCTCGCGGCCGATATCTTCCTTGTTGATTCCCTGGGCCTTGAGTTTGGCCACCACCTTGCTTTCCGTCGCAATGGAGGCGTGGTCCGTTCCCGGCACCCAGCAGGCGTTCTTGCCGTCCATGCGGGCCTTGCGGATGAGCACATCGTTCAGCGTGTTGTTCAAGACATGCCCCATGTGCAGGATGCCCGTCACGTTCGGCGGCGGAATCACGATCGTATAGGGTTCTTTATCATTCGGTTCCGAATGGAAAAACTTATTTTCCAGCCAGTAGGCATACCATTTGTCCTCCACCTGGGAGGCATCGTATTTGGCCGGTAAATCTGCTTGCTTCATACTGTATCTTTCTATAATCTTACAAAGATACTACATTTATTTGGAAAAACTTGCTTACATTTGCATAGATTAAAACATGAATCATGGATAACAACAACACGCAGAAACAAATCCAACTGGAACTGAAGCCGGAGATCGCCCGGGGAACCTACTCCAACCTGGCCATCATCACGCACTCCCACAGCGAGTTCATCATCGATTTCGCCACTATGCTGCCCGGACAGCCGAAGCCCGAAGTCAGCAACCGCATCATCATGACGCCGGAGCATACCAAACGCCTCCTGAATGCGCTCATGGACAACATCACCAAGTACGAGAGCCAGTTCGGATTCATCGACCTGGGGATGCCCCTGCCCGATTTCAACAACGGTCCCAAATCCTAAACCATGGCAGACCTGAAAAAGATCCGGGCGTTTGCCTTCGATATCGACGGGGTCATGACCGACGGCGGCCTGCTGTGCGACCTGAACGGCGAATTGTACCGCTGCTTTGACGCCAAGGACGGATTCGCCGTCCGGATGGCAAGCATGAAGGGGTATCCCGTGGCGGTCATTACGGGCGGACGCTCGCTTACCATCCGGGCACGCTACCGTACCTGCGGCCTTCCCCAGGAAGACATTTACCTGGGGTCACGGGACAAAATCGTGGATTTCCGGGATTTCTGCCGCCGGTACAAGCTGGATGCCTCAGAGGTGATGTATTTCGGTGACGACATTCCCGACATCGAAACCATGCAGGCCGCCGGCGTGGGCGCCTGCCCGTGCGACGCGGTCCCTGAAGCCATCGCCGCAGCAGACTGGGTCTCTTCCCGACCCGGCGGAAAAGGCTGCGTGCGCGAGGGAATCGAGACCGTCCTGAAACTGCGCGGCGACTGGGAATTCGACGTGGCGGTCTATACAAAATTGTATTAGGAATGAAACGGCTGATTCTCGGGAGCAATTCCCCTCGGAGACGCGAGCTCTTAAAAGGGCTTGGCGTTGATTTTACGATAGATACGGAGAATTACTTCCAGGAGAACTTTGGTCCGGATGTCCCCTATGACGAGGTGCCGCGCCTGATGGCCGAAGGCAAGTCCGACGGCTTCCACCGTCCCCTCGCCGAGGATGAAATCCTCATCACGGCCGACACCATGGTCATCCTGCCCGGCTCCCCTGCCGGCGCCTCCGGTACGACGGGATGCCGGGGCGAGATCCTGGGCAAGCCGAAAGACCGGGAAGATGCCATCCGCATGCTGCGGGACCTTTCCGGCCGCGAACATCACGTGATAACGGCGGTGACCGTCCGCGACTGCCATCGTCGCAAGACCATCTCGGACACAACGGAAGTCTGGTTCAAACCCTTGACCGATGCCGAAATCTCCTGGTACGTAGATACCTACAAACCTTTCGACAAAGCCGGCGCCTATGCCATCCAGGAATGGATCGGCTACATCGGCATCAGCCGCATCGACGGTTCTTACTTCAATGTGGTGGGCTTCCCGGTCCACCGGGTCTATGAACTCCTCCGGGAATTTGGCGTGGTGTTTTAATCGACAAAAACGATGCTGGGAACCCGATTTTTGATGCTTTTGTTGTTTCTTGCCGGACCGCTGCGGATCGGCAGCGTAACCTGGACCCCGGAAGCAGTCGATCCGGAGAACCGTACCGGCCGCGTGGTGCTGGACTATGTCCTGGAGGGCCCTGCGGAAGAAATGGACGGCCTATACGTCCAGATTTCCTTCACCAGAGACAACATCTTTTATTGGAAAGACGATTTTGCCGTGACTTCGCACTCCGGCAGACGGATCGGCGAGCTGGAAGACCTGGAACTAGACGACGGTCCTTCCGGCCCCGTCCTGTACGATGCGGAATTCACCCTATATGACCACACCGGAAAGAAATTGGACAGCAACGTCCAGCAAATACCACTGTAGCGTTCCCGCCCGGCACAATGACCGACCCTAAAGAAAAAGAGGACCGACGCATCACGCGCGGGTCACTCTCACTAACCACATAATTAATAACACTAAAACTAATAACCAATAGGCTGAGACGGGAAAAGAACTCTCTCGTTCTGCAACCCGGCACAAAGGTAGTGTAAAATAATGAATCTGCAAAAAAAAGTAATAAAATTTAGATCAATTTTTGCTTACACTATAAACCTATTGATTATTAGCGAGTTATAAAAGAATATTCATTCACTATTTGCTGGATTGTCAAATTCGCAAGATGGTAAATCGTTCAACAATAAGTGCTGAAACGATTCAAACTTACAGGTTGTAAGCGATGGACAGAGCGGCATAGTCGCCGATCGCTTCTCCCAGGGCGGCGGGGACCACTTCGCAGACCTTTGCGGCCAGCGGAAGCGCCTCTCTCTGAATCACATCCCACATGATCGGGCGCATTATTTCCTCGTTGCGGGTATAAATACTGCCAATGACAATCTTTTCCGGATTGATAATGTCGATCAGGACGGACAGTCCGATGCCGAGGTAGCGCGCCGAAGTTGTGAAAATCTCCTTGGCCAGCGCATCACCCCCGGCCATGGCCTCCGCCACATCTTTGGCGGTAACCTTTTCCACATCCGGGCACCAGGGCACGATGCCACCCATCTGGAGTTTCTCCTTGATGGCGCTCTGGGCCAGCTGCCGGATACCGCCGCCGCTGCAGAAACCTTCGAAGGAACCCGCTTTCCCATAGCCTACGGGACCGAAGGAGGCCAGGCGGATATGGCCCAGCTCGCCGGCATTGTCATTGGTGCCGGCATAGAGTTTCCCGTCCAGGATGAGACCGGCGCCCAGACCCGTTCCAAACGTCAGGAAGGCCATGTTCCGGGTGCCTTTCCCGGCACCGAAAGTCCATTCGGCCAGGGCACAGGCATTGGCGTCGTTGTGCAGGCCGGCCCGTACGCCCGTCGCTTCCGAAAGCAGTTTGACGATGGGAATATTGTCCCAGCCGGGCAGGTTCGGGGGAGACATCACCACACCGGTCCGGCTGTCCAGCGGACCGCCGCAACTGATGCCCATGCCATAGACGTCCTGGGCACGCAGGCCGTTCCGCTCCATGACGGTGTGCAGGGCCCCACTCAGGTTCGCAATGGTCTCCTGGCAGGATGTGGTGGCGAACCGCTCTTTGTCCAGGATATCCAGTTTTCCGTCCGCGCCCCGGCCATAGGTCACGGCGCACTTCGTCCCGCCGATATCGACCCCTAACAGATTCTTCATATTTGTTTTTTTTCAAATATACAAAAAAATTCCTCTATTTGTCCTGCTGACTGAAAGGTCGGTGACATAAGATGTCGCAAAATCCTGCATTTTCGGCATATAATGAAGGGAAGGCCGTCGTTGTTTACTTCGAATCCCGCACTTTTGGTCGATTTTGCTGGATTTGGCGTCAATAATTGAACCACTCTTCCTTATCAGAGCCCTCATTCCGGGAAGATCAGTGCTATTTGTAAACGCTCCCCTATTCCTCGATAACCAGTTCAGGCTGACGCAGGAAGCCGAAGGGAATGCAGTAGTAGTCATCCCGCCAGAGCCGGGTGCTGCCGGTTTTGCGCCGTTCGTACCAGTCCTTGTCGCCCGGTTCCAGGTTCGGCCAGTCACCGTCTCCCGTAAACACGCCGGGACCGATGGAGAAAAACTCTCCGCCCACATGATGCGAAGGCCCCATCAGGTTGCGCAGGCTGCCCGTCAGCGTAAGGGTCAGACGGTTCTCCCCTGCCCGTACCGCTTCGGTAATATCGGTCTCCCACGGGCTGCAGAACACCGGATCCAGGGCCACGCCGTTCACGTTGGGATGCACCAGAATGCTTTCCACCTCGGGGAAAACGAGTTTGTACCGAACGCCCGGCTTCACTTCCGGAAGGGTAAAATGGCCGTCACAGGCCATCCTGCCCGCATAGAACGGATAGCCTGCCCGCGTAAAATCGCCTCCGACGACATCGGGCTCGGCATCCAGGGCAAAAGTACCATACGCGAAACGGGTCGGCATGGGTTTGGGCTGCAGGCGCGGTCCACGGTTCCGCCAGGTTTCGGCGGGCTGATCGGCCGCAAAGCTCCCGTTCACCGCAAAATCGCCAACCAGGTAAACGGCCTCGATTTCGCTGCCGTACCGCTTATCGGCGGTAAAGGAACGAACTTGCGGGCCTACGAAATCCAGATCCATCAGCACGGTATTGCGGCCGCTTTGCAGGAAGGAAGCGATGTCGGCCAGCCGGATGATGTGGTCGATGTAGGTGTCGTGTGTAAAGGCCGTCTGGTGGCCGTTTACGGTGATGTCCCGGTACATCCACGGCTGCTCCACTGCCAGCGAGCAGCGGTCCGGAAGGGTGTGGATGTCGAAGGAGAAGCGCAGTTTCAGCGGACCATTGTAATCCAATTCCCGCTCAAAACGCTGATAGATAGCCAGTACGGGCTCTTCGGGCTGCCAGGTCTGTCCTCCGTCGGTGCTCCAGGCGGCGAAATCCAGCGGAAGGGCGTTGGGATCCAGGCGGCGGACCCGGTCGAAACCGTCCAGGACAGCCAGTTGCGTGCGGGTACCGGGCAGGCGGTAAGCATCGTCGGCTTGCAGCCGTTGCGGGCCGTAATAGAGCAGCCAGGTCTGTGCCGGAGCAAAATGCAGGGCCATCGACTCCCCTTCCGGCAGGCTCAGGATCTGGCCGTCAAGGGGGTTCAGGAGGTAGCGGTACGGGGCATCCCCTGCCAGTTGCAGTTGCACGCTGACGGCGTCTAGGCGCGAGGTATTGCTCAGCTGGAGCATCCGCCCGGCCGGGGCGGCATGCAGGGAGGAATTCACTTCCCGCAGGTGTGTCCAGATCTTATCGGCCTGCTCGCCCTGCAGGGTAAATTCGCGTGCATTGGCGTCCAAGATGGCTCCCAGGGACTCCAGGGAGGCCTCCTTGACGGTCCCGTGTGCAACCAGCGCATGCAGGCCGGCCAAAGCGGCCGGTTGGCCTTCAACGTATTCCGGCCATTGTCCGCAGATGATTACCTGTCCGCCGGCGGCCGCAAAGTCTTCCAGCAGCGCCAGGGTGGAAGGCCGGATCGTCAGCAGGGACGGCAGGATCACCGTCCGGTAGGTCATTTCCCCGATGCGCAGGCGGTCCCCTTCCACGGAGCCCACCTCGGAAAGGATCTGTTCATCGCCGATGGCTACGTTGCGGTGATGCTCGGTAACGAGGTTTAAAACCCTCTCCAGCAGTACGTCCCGGTTCGATTCATGCGGCATCTGTCGCGCATCGAAGGTGATATAATCCGATTCGATGGTAGACAGCACGCATACGTCTCCCGCCGGTTTCCCGGTAGCGGCGAACCAGCACAGCCGGCCCGCAAAGTCCTCGAACCGCGCGTTCTCCGACCACCAGGGTTCCTGGTCGCCGAAGGTGGGCGGATAATCCCGTTTGCGCAGCCCCTTCATGCTATATAGGGTCAGGTGCGGGCACAGCATATTCGCCCCATTCAGGGTATGGTACGCCGTAATCCACATCCGGTCCTCGTAAGAAAGGTTGTGCCCGGAGATGCCGAAGATTTCCACCACGCGGCGTTCCTTCCCGTACTGATCGGCCACCGAACTCATGCCTTTGATATTGTGCAATTCCTTGAATTTCAATCCCAGAGCGTCAATTCCCGGCCGCGTCATCCAGCGGTACTGCTGCATCGTCGCACCCTCATTCAACATGTGGGAGGTCGGGTGTTCCTCGCCATTGTAATGACCGGTCCACATCATTCCGTGCTCCTCGCACCAGGTGCCGATCTGCTTGCTGAACGCCTTTTCCATGCAGGCGGCTACGGTGCGATAATAATGCAGGCGGAACGTCCGCCAGTTCCCCGTTTCTTCCACAAGTTCCGGCAGATGCGGGTCCATCTCGTACCCCCACATCTCGCGGAAGGCAGCCTCCATCCACGGGGAATACGGGAACACGGCATCGTAATTCCCCCACCCGCGCCGAGGCGATATCTGCGGCTCGTCGGAGAAGAAGCCAAAGACCCCTTTCTGTCCCGCAAATCGTTCTACATAAGGCCGATAGGTGCAGTCCAGGAAGGCGGCCACCGCCTCGGGGTTCATCAAATCCACCCAGCAGGTCCCGTTGTACCAGGGAGTCCCCATCCGCTCTACATGGCAGATATATTTGTGGGAAGCATCTTCGAACCGGACGGTGTCGGGCGACTCGACCGGATAATCCTTCGGTACGCGGCCCAGGGTGCGGGCACGATAGGCTTCGCTCTTCCGAGGGACGATGCCGCCGGCAAAACCGCTGGGCCATTTGTCCTCGTCGTAGAACCAGGCTTCCATCCCCAGTTTCCGGCACTCCTGCACGCCCACATCCATCATATCGAACCATTCCGGGCTCAGATAGGGCGTCAGCAGGCCCGGCCGGCTATGCAGGAAGGCTCCGCCGAATCCGCCCTCCTTCATCATCCGGAGCTGGCTGCGCAGTACATCGGCATCCAGGCTGTCGTTTAGCGAATAAAAGGAGAGGGAACGGTAGGTGGCTTCCGGATGGCGGAAATTGCTGAAATCGACCTTTTCATACGTACGGCCGCAACCCTGGAAAACGGCGGTTGCAGAAAGCAGGATGGCGGCCATCAGGGCCCGGGTAGCGTGTAACTTCATATCTTCTAAACAGGTTTCTATCAAAGTTATGGTTTTTTCGGGTCACTTGCAAGTGAACTGATTATTATTTAAATTTGTAGGAATCGAAACCACCATTTGTATGAAAAGATATTTACTTGCCGCTTTGATGGGATTCGCCGGCCTGATTGTGTCGGCGCAGGGCCCCATCCGCTTTGACTCCAAACCCTTCCATCAGGGTACGGCCGATTGGAAAATGGCCAGGTTCCAGGACATCCGCGAAGGCGGGGAAAAACTGTCGGATCCGGCCTTTGACGACGCATCCTGGATGGAGGCCATCGTTCCCGGAACGGTGCTCAACACCTTGGTATATAATAAGGTATATCCGGAGCCCTACTATGGCTTGAACAACCGGCGCGGGGGCGCCATCCCGGATCTGAGCGAGGCCGGGCGCGACTTTTACACCGCCTGGTTCCGCACGGAATTCGACCTGCCGGAAAACTATCGCGGAAAGAACATCTGGCTGCGGCTGGAGGGCATCAATTATCGGTCCGAAGTTTGGGTGAACGGTTCCCTGCTGGCCACCACGGGCGGCATGTTCAAGGAGGAACGGGTGAACATCACCGATTATTCCCGTCCCGGACAGCGCAACGCCCTGGCCATCAAGGTTCTTCCGGTGGATGTACCCGGCAAACCCATGCTCAAGCCCTGGGGCGCTCCCGGTGAATTCCACAACGGCGGCGACGGTGCCATCGGCCTGAACACCACCATGCTCATGTCCGTGGGCTGGGATTTCACCTTTATGGATGGCGTTCGCGACCGCAACACCGGTATCTGGAAAGGTGTTTCCATCTACACCACCGGCTCCATCGAGATGCGCTGGCCCGTGATCCGCTCCACCCTGGACAAACCCGGTTTTGACCGTTCCCGCGAGCAGGTGGGCGTGACGCTGGTGAATCCGTCCATCGAGATGGCACCGGTTCCGGTAACCGTCAAGGGAGAAATTGTGGGCGAAGGCATTACCTTTGAAAAGGACGTGCTGGTGAACCGCGGCGAGCAGCTGGAAGTCTCCTTCACACCCGAAGAATACGCGCAGCTGATCATCGACAACCCCCGCCTTTGGTGGCCGGTGAACAAGGGGCCGCAGAACCTGTATAAGCTGAAACTCAGCGCGTTTGTGAATGGCACCCTGTCCGATTCCGTGAGTACGGTCTTCGGCATCCGCGACATCGTGTCGGATTGCAATACGCCGGACGGCTCCCGCCAGTTTTACGTGAACGGAAAACGGATTTTCGTACGGGGATCCAACTGGATTCCGGAGGGGATGCTCCGCATGACCCCGGAACGCACAGCCGCGGAACTGCGCTACACCCGCCAGTGCGGCATCAACCTGATCCGCCTGTGGGGTGGCGGCATCGAGGAAGCGGCCGATTTCTATCGCCTCTGCGACGAATACGGCATTATGATCTGGCAGGAATTCTGGGTCACCGGCGACACCCAACATCCGCAGGACCAGGATATGTACCGGGCGAATGTAGCATCGACCATCCGGCGCATCCGCAACCATCCGGCACTGGCCTATTACGTGGATTCGAACGAGAGCTACGAGGTCTCCGGCGTACGCGAACTCATTGAAAGGCTGGATGGTACGCGCGGCTATCAGGTGCAGTCCGAATGCTGCGGCATCCATGACGGCAGCCCGTATAAACAGGTAAACCCGATGCGCCACTACGAGAACACCGCCTCCGAGCGCGGCAGCCGGGTGGACGGTTTCAACCCCGAATACGGAAGCCCGTGCATCCCCACGGCCGAAGTCCTGCGGGAAATCATGGACGAAAAAGACCTGTGGCCCATCAACAAAGAGGTCTGGGACTATCTGGACGGCGACGGTTTCCTGTATATGACCACCCTGTACAAGGAACTCACGGACCATTACGGCGAGTCCTCTTCCATTGAGGAATACTGCCAGAAAGGCCAGTTCCTGGGCGCCATGAACATGAAGAGCATCTGGGATGTCTGGAACTACAACAAGCTGGATTACGGAGACCGCTATTGCGCCGGCACCCTGTTCTGGCACCACAACAGCCCCATCCGGCGCGTCGGCGCCATGATGTGGGACTGGTCGCTGGAACCCATGGCTTCGCTCTATGCCACCATGCACTCCCTGGAGCCGCTCCATCCCATGTACGACTACCTCAAAAACACCGTATCGGTCTCCAATGACTACTACCGTTCATTCAGCGGCTATACGGTGAAAGCGCAGGTGTACAATATCCGCAGCCGGAAAGTCTGGGAGCGGAGCGCCCGGATCGATATTCCGGAAGACGGTGTGGTGAACGATGTCATCCGGGTCGATTTCCCCGCCGGCATCTCCCAGGTTCATTTTATCAAACTGTACCTGTACGATGCGGCCGGCAAGGTGGTGGCCGATAATTTCTACTGGCGTTCCAACGACCGGTATGAGGGATGGAATACTTCCACCGGCCCCTGCGCTTCCGGTTTCGAGAGCCTGCGGAACCTGGCCCCGGTGAAGATGAAATACACCTGGAAACTACGTTGCGAGAACGGAAAGCACTTCGTGGACATTACCCTGAAGAACACCTCCCACGGAATCTCCTTCTTCAACCGCATCGAACTGCTGGACAAGGAGTTGGTGCCGGTACGTCCGTCCTTCTACGACGACAATTTCTTTTCCCTCATGCCCGGAGAGACCAAGTCCGTCACCATAGAAACGGCCGATGCCCATACCGGCAACGGCCTGATTCTCCGCCTCAGCGGCTGGAATACCGAGACCAAACGCTTTACGGTAAAATAGCCGTAAAGCGTTTCGGTCGTGCGAAATTAGAAAAATCGATAGAAGAAGCCAATCGTCCCGTAAATGGGATAGAGGGTCTGTTCGACCGTTTCAAAACTGCCGGGGAAAATGCCGGTAAGGCCCCAATTGAGGTCGGCGGAAAGCCCGAAGTTGCGATAGACCTGCCAATCGACACCGGCGGCGATTCCCAGCTGCAGGCGACGCATGTCTTCGCTGAAATCATAGGTGGCCCACTCCCCTTCTACACTGCCCATATCAATACGGGGCCCGGTCGGGTCTCCCTGCCGGAGGTATCCGTCTGAAGCAATGCCGCTGAAATTCTTCGAAAGCAAGACCGAGAGATAAGGACCGGCTTTCAGGCTTACGGTCCGGCTTACGGCATATGTAGCCTTGACAGGAATCGTCAGCATCCACTGCGTTACGTCCTGCTGGACATGCCCTGTGAAAAGGCCGCTGAGACGGCTGCCACCTTTGACCACCTCCATGCGGTAACCTTTGGTGGTGACTTCTGCTTTCATGCCTTTATTCTCAACATAAAGCCCTGCCAGCACGCCCCAACCCTGTCCCAGCGACAAGGTCGCATCGACACCGGCTGTCAGAGAAGGGGTGAGACGGAAGGAATCGATGCTCCGGATGGTAGCCGGCATGCCCAGCGGGGCGGTTCCGCCGATACTGTATCCGACGCGGGCTTTCACATCCAGCGTCCCGGACAATTCTCCTTTTTGCGCCAGGGCCGGAACGGCAAAAAAGGCGCAGGCAACGATGATAGAAAAAACCTTTTTCATTGCTTCTTCAAGTTTTCAAAGTACACTTTAACCTCGTCAATGCACAGCGTGCTGCCGATGGCACCTTCGAAGGTGGCGCCATCCTTGCTGGACGAGAACACCACCGTCATGTTATATCCCTGCTCGGCAAGCACCTCCGGATCCGCATCGCCACCTTCGAAGAACATCTCGAAGGGAGTCCAATCATCTGTAGGCGGGACCTTGGCCATCTGGGCCTTCCGGACAACATAGGGGCTGGAAAGGACGTCATCCCCGTAGAGGAACACATCCTGGCCATTCTCGTCCTTGTTCCGGTAGAAGACGGCGTAAATGCTGGCTTCGTCCACACGGCCCGGGACCGGTTCCATATTGGCATTGGTGTACGTATCGCCGGGACGGTATTTGTAATACCCGGTAACCCGCGTTGGCACCTGTGCTATGGGCGTTCCGAATTGCGTCGCCTTAAGGGGATTTACAAGGACCTTCTCCATCAGGAATTTCCCGATGAACAGATTCCCGGCGGCAATGGGTTTCTTGAACATATGGCCCAGTGCTCCGGCATCCTGCGTGTTCAGGCACACACCCTTTCCCATGTATCCGTTTTCCATCGAATATGTGGGCTGTTCCGTAGCCTTCGAGTCCGTCTTGATCAGGATGGCCCCGGGATTGCCCGAAGCCCAGATGTCGTCACGTTTGCCAGATTCATCTAACTCATAGAAAGCGTGATACTGATTGTTGTTCATGCCTTCCACGGTCTCCACGTGTTCAAAACCAAACAAGGTGGTGGGCAGTGAGGCTTCCTTAAATCCAACGGTATACCGGCGTTCCCAGGCGCCATCCTCCGATTTGACCACATAGATGACGGGACCACCCTTGAAATTCTGCTCGGATCCACTGGGAGGATTGATGGTTGCGCCCTCGGTGACGGTGAAGAAAACGGGAAGCCGGTCGGGCAGCAGGCTCATCGATTTAACGGAAAAGACAATGTCCTTGCCGGCAGAAGGGATGTTATCCTGCCGCATCTGTGAAGGTTGATAAAAGAGGGCGGCGTACTGCTCCCCCTCCAGATAAGCACTGACGATGTCGCACTCCTGATTCAGGGGCTCGCTCTTGATACAGGAACCGAGCAAGGCGATTGCACATATCCCTGTGAAAAACTTTTTCATCATATCATTACAAATTCAGTATATTATTCATCATATTATTCATCCAGGAAGGCGTGGAGCGAATTCTTGGCTCCGGCAAACCAAAGCAGGTCTCCGGTTTCGAACCGGAATTCCGCTTTCGGATTGGTAATCAATTCATTGCCGCGAAGGACGCAAATGATCATACACCCATAGGAACGCATATCCAGATCCCGAAGGGTCTTGCCTACGATCAGCGAGTGGGCATTATCCAGCGTAACGGGCTGGACAATGAATTCGGAATTGTCGTCGGACGAAGCATAGAAATCGGCCGGGGACTGTTGCGTGATCTCTCCCTCCATGATTGACAGGAAACTGTCCAACTGCTCGCGGGTACCCACGGCCAGCAGGCGGTCGAACGGATAGATCCGCTCCCCTCCCGCAGGGACGACGATCGATTGGGTACCGCGCTGGATTTTGATGATATTCACGCCGGACGTGTGCCGGAAAGGCATTTCCCGCAGGGTCAGACCCACATATTGCGAGTCGGGCGAAATGATGACCATCTCGGTCCCGACATTGTATTTTTCCAGTTTGGCCTTTACCGAATGGGTTACCGGCGCACGTTTAGCGGCCCGCTCATCGGTGGCATTCAGGTTCTCCAGGAAGCGCTGCTCGATATGGATGAAGCGGTTCAGGATCTTTCGCAGCGGATAATAGGCCAGGACGAAGACCAGCAGGATAAAGATAATTTCGGTCATGGACAGCTCGAAATGAGCCGTAATGGACAGCAGGATGCACATAAAGGCGATTCCCAGCCGGAGCAGATCCAGCGAGAGCAGCGGCCAGGCATTGCTTTTCCGGTTCTTGACCAGCTTGGTCTGGGAAACATGCATGCCGGGGCCCGTACTGGTGAGTCCGTAAATAAACGGAGCTTGTGCCAGCACGGTCAACACAACCGCCAGGATGTTCCGGGCATTCTGGCCCCAGGAAGTGAGCCATTTGGCCAGGATCTGGTTCGAGAACAGGCCGCACAGCACGGAAACGGCAACCAACAGCACCAGATAGACACCGACGCGGATGAAATAATTCTTCAGGTACACCCGCCATTCACTCAACTCCACGCCCGTATGACCTTTGTCCTCCTGCATGCTGTCGATCCGCACCTGCCAGTGGGCGGGCATCTTTCTGCGCAGCAAACCCAGCGCCGGGCCGGCCGCCTTGATCATATACGGCGTCGTAAAGGTCGTAATCACCGACACGGCGATCACCACGGGGTAGATAAAGTCACGCATCACGCCCAGCGAACAGCCGAGCGATGCAATGATAAAGCCGAACTCACCCAGTTGTGCGAGAGAAAAACCGGCATTCGTAGCGGTCTCGAGGCCCTTCCCGGCCAGGATGGCACCACCGAACGAAAAGAACAGGTGGCCGATGACAACCACCAGGGTCAGCACCAGTACGGCACCCCAGTTTGCGCCGATAACAGCCGGATCCACCATCATGCCCACGGAAACGAAGAAAATGGCACCGAACAGGTCTTTGATGCCGCCCAGCAGATGTTCGATACGCTCCCCTTCCAGGGTTTCGGACAGGATGGAACCCATGACGAAGGCACCCAGTGCGGAGGAAAACCCTACGGAGTCGGCAATGGATACCATACCGAAACACAAACCCACAGCCACCACCAGCAAGGTCTCGTCATTGAGCAGTTTCTTGGCTTGTTTGAGCGCAGAAGGAATGACATAGATGCCAACCAGGAACCACAGAACCAGGAAAAAGACCAGGCGTACCAGCGATTTGATCATGGCCCCGCCTTCAAAACGGCCCGTTGCGGCCATGGTGGAAAGCAGCACCATCAACAAGACGGCAATCAGGTCTTCCACCACCAGGCTGCCGAAGATGACCGAGGCATAGGGTTTCTTTTTCAGCCCCATTTCGTCATAGGCCTTGATAATGATGGTGGTCGAGGACATGGACAGCAGTCCGCCGAGGAAGATGCCTTCCATGGTAGTCCAGCCCATAAACTGGGCCACGATGACGCCCAGGATGAACATGCCCACACTCTTGACCATCGCCATGGTGATGGCCGCGCTGCCCACCTTGACCAGTTTCTTGAAACTGAATTCAAGCCCCAGGGCGAACAGGAGGAAAATGATACCGATCTCCGACCACTGGTTCACCGCTTCGTGACTGGTCAGGGAGAATAGCCCCAGGTGCGGTCCCACGACGAAACCGGCCATGATGTAGCCCAGGATAAGCGGCTGCTTGAGGGCCTTGAAAACAATCGTGAAAAAGCCGGCGGCAATCAGGATCACCGCAAGGTCTTTCACCAAATTCAATTCTTCAGACATCTATACCGTTTTCTTTTTCATGCTTCCTTCTTGCGGAGGGTAAACCATCAGGCACACCCGATCAGCACGAAAAACATGTTCATCTAACAAAGATACATAAAAATTTCTTTGATTTCAGCGTTTTCCTCCCGATATTTGTCAAATGACACGCGATCATCATATGATAACACGAATAAGCCTCCTGATATCCCTATCGGTTCTCTTCCCGGCCGCCTTGCAGGCCCAGGAAGCCTTCCTGGTCAAAGAGGCGCAGCGTCCCCTCTCCGTTTCCACCCTGCCCGACGGCATCCAGCAAGCCGATTTCGGCCGCGTGGCGTTCGGCCAGTTGGAAATCCGGCTCACTTCCCGTACCGGGCGGGACACCGTCATCCTGCATCTGGGAGAACGGGCGATCGACGGGCGGATCTGGCGCAACCCCACCACAACGGTACGCTATCGCAAGCAGGTGCTGCCGCTGCAAAAAGGGACACACACGTATGCGTTCGACATCGAACCGGATCGGCGGAATACCGGCCGCGATGCGATCAAGATGCCCGCCGCCATCGGCGAAGTGCTTCCCTTCCGCTGGCTGGAGGTAGAGAATTACGGGCGGCCGCTGCGTGCAAAGGATATCACCCGATACGCGGTGCACGTTCCTTTCCGGGACGATGCGGCATCGTTCCGCTGCAGCAACGATACCTTGAACCACTTGTGGGATCTCTGCAAATACACCGTCAAAGCAACCTCATTTACAGGCTATTACGTTGACGGCGACCGTGAGCGGATTCCCTACGAGGCCGACGCGCTCATCAACCAGTTGTGCCATTACGCGGCCGATTGTGAATTCACGACGGCCCGACGGACGCTGGCCCATCTGCTGGATCATCCCACCTGGCCCACCGAATGGATCCTGCAGGCCATTCCCATCGCCTGGAACGACTGGATGTTTTCCGGAGATGACAGTTTTATCCGTGAGCATTACCCCTTGCTGAAAAAGCGGACCCTGCTGGATTTGCGCACCGAAAACGGTCTCATCAGCACCACCACGGGCCTGCAGACGCCCGAATTCCTGGCATCTATCAACCGGATGGCCCCCATCCGTGACATCGTGGACTGGCCGCATTCCGGCTCCACGGGTCTGGCCAAGGGACAGGGCGGCGAGGATGACGGGTATGTCTATACCGATTGCAATACGGTGGTGAATGCCTGGTTCTACCATGCCCTGGTTCTGATGGAAGAGATGGCCCGTCACCTGGGTTATTCCACGGATGCGGAGCTTTTTGGAGATGCCGCCCAAAAGGTCCAGGAAGTGTTTGATAATGAACTATATGATCCCGCTCGCGGGGTCTATGTCGATGGAATCGGGACCTCCCACGCAGCCCTGCACGCCAATGTGTTCCCGCTGCTATTCGGACTGGTCCCGCCCGAGCGGCAGGAGGGCGTGGTAGCCTTTATCCGTTCGCGCGGCATGGCCTGCAGCGTTTATGGGGCCCAGTTCCTGCTGGACGCCCTATATCAGGCCGGTGAAGCGGACTATGCCCTGAGCCTGCTGTCCTCCGACAGCCTTCGCAGCTGGTACAACATGCTGCGCGTCGGTTCCACCCTCACCCTCGAAGCCTGGGACGACTCCTTTAAACCCAACCAGGACTGGAACCACGCCTGGGGAGCCGCACCCGGCAACCTCCTCCCCTTCCGCCTCATCGGCTTCCAGCCCCTTGAGCCGGGCTGCACGCGCGTCAGCATCCATCCGCAACCCGCCTCGCTCAAATGGGCCCGCGCCACCATCCCCACCCTCCTTGGTCCCGTCCATATCCGCCTCCGCACCGCCCGCTCCGGCCAGCCGCGCATCCGCGTCCGCGCCCCCCGCGGCATGACCGTCCAGCTTGGGAAAATGGAGAAAAGTCAGTAAATTTACAGACCATGAGAAAAATGAGCGTATTGAGTTTGATGCTGGCGCTGGCCCTGACGGCCTTCGCCCAGCCTGCAGCAAAAGGTCAACTGACCGAAGATCTGCCTAATCCGGCGGAAATCCGGCCGGAGGATTACCGGATTTCCCGGAAGGACCTGCAGAAGGCCCTGCATATTCTGTACGGCCCCGGGCCGGAGAACCTCGTCTATCCCAACCCCGCACCGGGGGCCCAGTGGTATCCGCAGGCGGGTCTGGGCCTTTTCATGCACTGGGGCATCCACAGCATGATCGGCGTCCAGCCTTCCTGGAACATGATCAAAGACTATGAGTGGGGCGGCGAGTACCACAGCCGCGAAGAATATTACGGCCAGGCTTATCGCTTCGATCCCCAGGAGTATCATCCCGAAAAATACTTGCAGGCGGCAGCGGACGCGGGTTTTACCTACGCCGTGCTCACCACCCGTCACCACGACGGATACGCCCTTTGGCCGTCGAAATACGGCATCGGCACCAAACAATACATGCACGGACGCGACCTGCTGGAACCGTATGTAAAGGCTTGCCGCGATGCCGGGCTCAAGGTGGGATTCTACTATTCTCCGCGGGACTGGCACTACCCCGGAGACCGGCCGGAGACCGAATGGGACGTGGCTACCTGGGGCAAGCGGGGCCCGGTGAAAGACACCGTGGCCAACCGGCAGGCCTTCGAACACTTTTTCGCCTATGTGATGGCACAATTGGAGGAACTCCTGACCCGATACGGCAAGATCGACGTCCTGTGGCTGGACGGCATGGGCTGGTACGGCATCCCCGTCCAGGACCTGCAGACCGACAAGGTCTATGCCTGGATCCGCAGCCTGCAGCCGGACATCGTCATCAACGACCGCTGGGGCAACATCGTCAACCCCGACAACCCGGAGGGCACGTCGGTGCGCATCGGCGACTTCACGACCCCCTTCGAATGCCAGACCCCGACCTATGTTCCCTCTGCCTGGTGGGAGCACTGCCATATCTGGAACGGAAAAGGTGGCGGCTGGGGCTATAATAAAAAAGGTATCTTCAGGCCCTTCTCCTGGTTTATGGAAGAATATGTGGCTTCCCGCTCGCTGGGAGGCAATTTCCTCATCAACGTAGGACCTTCCGGAACGGGCGACATGCATCCGAATTTCTACCGCGAGATAGCCACGGTACAGGCGTGGATGGCCACCGGCGCCGAATCGGTCTGCGGGAACGGGCCCTCCCCCGGCGTGGAACGCAGCAACGTCCCGCTCACCACCCGCGGGGCCGATATCTGGTATGCCCACGTCCTGGCGCGCTTCAAGGGTCAGGTCTCCGTCAAGACCGACCGGAAGCCGGCGAAGGTCATCCTGCTGCGTACCGGAGAGCCCGTCACCCACATCTGGCGCGATGGTTTCCTGCATTTCAAATTGCCGAAAGAAAGCCGCACCGATGCGGATGATGTGGTGAAAATCATCTTCTAAAAAAAGATGGAGGGTCAGCCCTCCATCAATTTTTTGTATTTGAAGCGTTTGGGTTCGTCGTCGCCCAGGCGCATCTTCCGGTTGGCCTCGTATTCCTGATAGTTCCCTTCAAAGAAATACACGCTGGAATCGCCCTCGAACGCCAGGATATGCGTGGCGATACGGTCCAGGAACCAGCGGTCGTGGCTCACCACCACCGCGCAGCCCGCAAAGCCGTCCAGGCCCTCTTCCAGAGCCCGTATTGTATTGACATCCACATCGTTGGTCGGTTCATCCAGCAGGAGCACGTTGCCCTCGTCCTTGAGTGTCAGGGCCAGATGCAGGCGGTTCCGTTCGCCGCCGGACAGGATGCCGCATTTCTTCTCCTGGTCAGCCCCGCTGAAATTGAAACGCGACACCCAGGAACGCGCATTGATGTCCCGGTTCCCCAGCCGCACCCACTCGGAATTGCCCGCAATGGTCTCGTACACGGTTTTATCCGGATCGATGGAACGATGCTGCTGGTCCACATAGGCCAGTTTCACCGTCTCGCCAATTTCGATGCTGCCGCTGTCGGGCTTTTCGATGCCCATAATCAGCCGGAACAGGGTGGTCTTGCCCGCGCCGTTCGGGCCGATAACGCCCACGATGCCTGCCGGCGGAAGGACGAAGCTGAGGTGCTCGAAGAGAAGTTTGTCTCCGTAAGCCTTGCTAACATCATGGAATTCAATGACCTTGTTGCCCAAGTGCGGGCCGTTGGGGATATAGATTTCCAGGTTGGCTTCCTTCTCTTTTACATCGGCCGAGGCCATCTTCTCGTAAGCGCCCAGACGGGCTTTCTGCTTGGCCTGGCGGGCCTTCGGGGCCATCCGGACCCATTCCAACTCGCGTTCCAGGGTCTTGCGCCGCTTGCTCTCCTGCTTCTCTTCCATGGCAAGGCGTTTGGTCTTCTGGTCCAACCAGGAAGAATAGTTGCCCTTCCAGGGAATGCCCTCTCCCCGGTCCAGTTCCAGAATCCAGCCGGCCACGTTGTCCAGGAAGTAACGGTCATGCGTAACGGCAATCACCGTACCCTTATACTGCTGCAAATGGGCTTCCAGCCACTGGATGGATTCGGTATCCAGGTGGTTGGTGGGCTCGTCCAGCAGGAGGACATCGGGCTGACGCAGCAGCAGGCGGCAGAGGGCCACCCGACGCCGTTCACCGCCCGACAGGGTTGCAACCGATGCATCCGGCGGCGGGCACTGGAGGGCATCCATCGCCCGTTCCAGTTTGGAATCGATCTCCCATCCGCCCACATGCTCGATCTGTTCCGTGAGCTCACCCTGCCGTTCGATGAGCGCGTTCATGCGGTCATCGTCCATCGGCTCCATGAAAGCGGCCGAGATCTCGTTGTACTCGGCCAGCAGGTCCATCACCTCCTGAACCCCTTCCTGGACCACTTCCAGCACGGTTTTGGACGGATCCATCTGCGGTTCCTGCTCCAGGTAGCCGACACTGTAGCCCGGCGCCCAGACCACCTCGCCCTTGTAGGATTTCTCTACGCCGGCGATGATTTTCAGGAGCGTGGATTTACCCGAGCCGTTCAGACCGATGATGCCGATCTTGGCCCCGTAGAAAAAGGACAGGTAGATGTCCTTGAGGATAACTTTGTTGTTGTGCGGGAGGACCTTGCCTACCCCGTTCATGGAGAAAATGATTTTTTCGTCAGCCATACCTTGGTCGATTTGTACAAATATACTTTAAATGTAAGAATCCACAAAATAATTTGGCTGTTTGCAAAAAATGTCCTACATTTGTAATCCCAAACGAAACAGGGGCGTAGCTCAGCTGGTTTAGAGCGCTTCAGTCACATTGAAGAGGTCATCGGTTCGAATCCGATCGTCCCTACCGGAAAGGCCTGGTTTTCAGGCATTAAAGAATTCAGGCAGAACTAGGCGTACACGTCAATGGTTCTGCTTTTTGTTTAAAAACCAGTTTGTAATGGTTAGAGCGATTGTTCATTACATTCTCAAGACGCTGGGCCTGGCCCTTGTCGTCTTCTTGTTCATGGTCTGTGTGACCAGTGTAACCCCCATTTACCGTTTTCGTGCGCCCGCTCCCTTCCAGGGGCCGGACATCTTCAATCCCTACCGGGAACTGGATACGGCGAATTGCTGGAAGCGCTCCCTCTTTCATTGTCACACGCGTGTGAAAGGCCCGCTGAACGAATGCGAATTCTGGCCCGGCGAGGTCTATGATGATCTGAAGAAGTTCAACTACGATATCATCACCTTCTCCAACCATAACGAGCTCACGGTGCATCCGTATGACTCCACCCTCCAGGTGAACGTCTATGAGCACGGCTACAACCTGTTTAAATACCATAAACTCGTGTTCGGATGCCAGAAGGTCATCCACTTCGATCACCTGATTCCGCTGCTGGCCTCGCAGAAACAGTTCCAGCTGGACTACCTCGGTCGCAGTTCGGACTTCATCCAGATGAACCACCCGTATCGAACCGTAGGTACCTGCAAGAAGCATTTCGAGGAACTTTCGGGCTACGAGATCATGGAACTGGACAGCGGTTCGGGCACCGAGAACGAATACTGGGACTGGGCGCTGAGCGCCGGTCACTACAGCTTCGGCCTGGCCAACGACGACCTCCACTACCCCGATCGGACCCACAAGATCGCCGTGCGCTGCAACTTCCTCTGCAGCCCAGACGGCACCTACGCCTCCATCAAGAAAACCCTGCTGGGTGGCTGCTACTACGCGATGCGCGTGCCGGATTACGGCGACGGAGACTGGGCGGTCAAGTATGAGAAAAACCGCCACCTGCCCTTCGTGCAGGATATCGGCATGCGGGACGATGGAACCATCTACCTGAAGGTCTCCGTGGCAGCCGACAGCATCAAGGTATATGGACAGGATCATGCCACGCTGGCCCGCACGGACCGCTGCGACACCCTCTCCTACACCATCCGTCCGGAAGACACGTACGCCCGCATGACCGCCTGGTTCCCCGAGGGTGAGGTCATCTATACGAATCCGTTTGCGCGGTTCGATTCGAGCGTGTCCGCCACTCCGTACGACGGAACGCCGCAGCAGGTAAGCATCCCGCTGACCATCCTCTTCAACCTGCTGCTGCTCGCGTTGGCGGTCGGACTGATCGTCCTGTTCCACAAAATTTTGTTTTGGAAATGAAACTGTTTAAAAAGAATATGTCGCTCACAGCCTTCTGCCTGGTGCTGAGCCTCTATACGCTGGTGGCCTTCCACGCCCCCTTCTACCGGCACCTGCTGAGCGTTATTGAACCCGGCTTGAACGGCTCGTTTATCGTTGCCAGCATGGTCCTGCTGATGATCGCCGGCAATTTCTTTGCCTACTATTTGGTTCTGTCCCTGGGCCGTTTCGTAGGAAAATGCATCATCGCCTTCACCCTGGTGGGCGACGCCATCATGCTCTATTTTGTCCGCAATTTCAACGTGCTGGTAACGGACGACATGATGGGCAATGTCTTCAACACCCAGTATTCCGAAGCCTCCGGTTTCTTCTCCTGGGCCCTGGTGGGCTACATCCTGGTCCTGGGCGTCCTGCCCTGCATCTACCTCTTTGCCCGGAAAGTGGACTATGACGGTGCCCGAAAGGCCCTGGGACGCATCGGAATCGCCCTCGGTGCGGTGGCCCTGCTGGTATTCGGCAACATCACCAACTGGCCCTGGATGGACCGGAACGCCACCCAGCTGGGCAGCATGCTCATGCCCTGGTCCTATACCGTGAACACCTTCCGCTATTTCAGCGCCGAACGCCGCCGCAATGTGAAAGAAATTCCGCTGGAAGACCCGGTGTCCATCTCCAAAAGCCGCGACGTGTGCGTGCTCATCATCGGGGAATCGGCCCGGCGGGACCATTTCTCCCTGTACGGCTACGACCGGGAAACCAACGCCTACACCGCCCAGGACAGCGTATCGGTCCTGCTCGCGAATTCCTCGGCCACCTACACCGTGGCGGGCGTCAGGTGCATCCTGCAGCCGCGCGACACCAAGGAACTGTACGAAATTCTCCCCAACTACCTGTACCGGAACGGCGTAGATGTAACGTGGCGGACCAGCAACTGGGGCGAGCCGCCGGTACACATCGAAAAGTATTGGAAAAAGGCCGATCTCAAGGCGATGCATCCCGAGGCCGATGAGCGGTTCGACGGCATCCTGCTGGCGGGTCTGAAGGAGGACATCCTCTCCAGCACGGCCGATAAAGTCTTTGTGGTCCTGCATACGAATACCAGCCACGGACCGGCCTACAACACCTGCTATCCGCCCGAATTTGAGAAATTTACGCCGGTGTGCGAGACGGTCGAGATGTCCAAGGCGTCGCAGGAGGAAGTGTTCAACGCGTATGACAACAGCATCCTGTACACGGATTGGCTCATCCATTCGGTGATTTCCATTCTGCGGGAGATTCCGGACCGCCGTTGCTGCATGCTCTACATCTCCGACCACGGGGAATCCCTGGGCGAGAACAACCTCTACATGCACGGCCTTCCCATGGCCCTGGCCCCTAAGGAGCAGTACGAAATCCCCTACCTGGCCTGGACCAATGACCCGGCCCTTTCTGTTAAGCCGGAAATGACTCTGGCCGGGCGCGCGGATGCTGACACCCTCCCGGCAGCGCGGACCAATGACCCTGCACCGATGGAGGGGCAGTTTACCATCTACCACAGTGTCCTGCGGTTCCTGGGTATCGACGCCCCTGTGTACGAGGCAGAGAAGAGTATCTTTTAAGAGAAAACGATCTTTTAGCGGCATAATCCGTATATTTGCATGAGAAATACTGGAAAATAAGACTAATTCGAGAGGATATGAAAACCATTGGCAGAAGAGTGTTTTTGAAGGAAGGATTTGCCGGAGCTTTGGGCCTGGCAGTGGCGTCCGGAGCTGGTCTGGGTTCGCTGAACGCCTGTTCACAGAAAACGGAACAGCAACTGAAGAAGGCTGTCAAGGCCGCCGGGAGCTATGATGTGGTCGTGGCTGGCGGAGGCCCGGCCGGCTTCGTCGCTGCCATCGCCGCTGCGCGCCAACTCAACAGCGAGGCCAGCCCCCGACTCAACCGTGAAGGAAACCGTGAAGGCGCCCGCCAAGCTGGCACCCCCGACGCCCAAACCCCGCGCAAACGGGTCGCCCTCATCGAGCGGTATGGTTTTCTGGGCGGTATGGCCACTATGGGCTACGTAGCCCCGCTGAGCGTTTTCGCCTTTGTGGACAAGGAAAAAGATCCCCTTCATGGCGAATTGGTTATCGGCGGCATTCCGTGGGAGTTTGTCCAGCGGTTGGAACAGATGGGCGGCGCCTTCATCGAATGGCCCAAAGCCAACGTCGATTTCGATATCGAACTGTATAAACTCCTCACGCAGCGGATGGTGCTGGAAGCCGGTGTGGATCTTTACCTGCACTCCTCCCTGATCGGCTGCGAGCTGGCAGGGAATGCCATCGAAAAGGTTTTCATCGAAAATAAAAACGGTCTGGAGTCCCTGGAGGCCAAGCGTTTCATCGACACCACCGGCGACGGCGACCTGGCGTGGATGGCGGGCGTCCCGATGCAGGACAACCCCGATGGGGACCTGCAGCCCTCGTCCTTCTGCTTCGTGCTGAGCGGCGTGGACACCCAAAGCGACCTGCTCAAAAACTGCATGTACCACAATGGCCTGAATGGCCCCAGCCAGTGCGTTCCCGTCCGCGAAAAGCTCCTTCAACTGAAGGCCGACGGGGCCGGTATTCCCGATTTCGGGGGTCCCTGGTTCAACAACGTCCTGCATGAGGGAAGCGTGGCGGTCAACATCACCCGCACCGCCGCCGATTCCACGGACAACCGCAATTTCACCGATGCGGAATGCCGGCTGCGCGAAGAGATTTTCCTCTTTACCGACCTGCTGCGCAAGCATTTCCCGGAATTCAAAGACTGCTACGTCAGTTCCACGGCACCCCAGGCGGGCATCCGCGAAAGCCGCCGCATCCGCGGGGTCCATACCGTCACGGGCGAGGAATATGTCCGGGCCGAGCACTATCCGGACAGCATCTCGCGGGGAGCACATCCCATCGACATGCACGCCAGCAAGGGTTCCGAGCAGGTGCGCATCACGCTGAAACAGCCGGCCTATGTGCCGTACCGTGCCCTCATCGCGCCGGACTATCCCAACCTGCTGGTCGCGGGCCGATGCATTTCGACCGATCGCCGCGCGCTGGCTTCCCTACGGGTGCAGGCCAGTTGCATGGGAACGGGGCAGGCAGCCGGCGTGGCGGCCGCCCAAAGCATCGCAACGGGCAAAAAAGTCCAGGACATCGACACCGATGCCCTGGTCCGTACGCTCCGCGAAATGGGCGCCAAAGTCTGACGTGCCTTGGACGAAGCATGCAGCTATTTAAGACGAGCACGCTGGTGAAGACGGTTCTGTAAGATTATGAATATCGTTCAATTACATACATTGACAGCCGGGCAGACGGAAGATTTGCTGGGGCTGATGAAGGAGCTGAATCCGCAGATCAAGGTGACGGCCGAGATGCTTCAGGCTACCGTCCAAGATCCTGGAACGCGGCTTTTTGCGGCGATCGACCCGGACGGCCACATCGTGGGATGTGCCACCCTTTGCATCAGCCATTCCCCCACCGGCCGCAAGGGCGACATCGAGGATGTCGTGGTTCACTCGGCCTACCGCGGACAGGGGCTCGGGAAAGGGTTGATGGAGCATGTCATCGCGTATGCTCGGGCGGAATGGGCGCCCATCCTGCTGCATCTGACCTCCCATCCCACGCGCGTGGCCGCCAACCGGCTCTACCAGGCCATCGGCTTCCAGCCCTACCCCACCAACGTCTATAAGCTGCCGATATGAACCCGTTGCTGACCCGAATGCTCGCGTGTGCGGATCCGGCCCAGGTTGAAGAGCTCGCGCGCTTTTTTAAGACCGGACCGGGCCAGTATGGCGAGGGCGATAAGTTCCTGGGGATCAAGGTGCCGGTGACGCGGGCGGTGGTAAAGGCGTGCTGGCGGGAGATGCTGCCGTCCGATGGCCATGCAGCCCGTCCGAAAAATGACCATGCAGCCCGCCCGGGAGACGCACAAACGATCTTTCCGGAACTGGAGGAATGTATCCGTTCCGAGTACCATGAAGTGCGACTGGCGGCCCTGCTCACTTTGGTAGAAATCTTTCACTACGCCAAAAAAGCGGCAGAGAAAACCGGGATGCTGCAAAAACAGTGCATCGACTTCTATCTGGCGCACACAGCGTACATCAACAATTGGGACCTGGTGGACCTGAGCTGTTATCCCCTGCTGGGCGAATGGCTGCTGGACAAAGACCGTACCCTGCTCTACGACCTGGCCCGTAACGGCAAAACCCTCTGGGAGCAACGCATCGGCATTGTCAGCACCATGACCTTCATCCGCCACGGACAACTGGAGGACACCTTTGCCCTGGCCGATATCCTCCTGCACCACCCGCACGACCTCATCCACAAGGCCGTAGGCTGGCTCCTCCGTGAGGCCGGAAAACGCGACAAAGCCGCCCTGGAGGCGTATCTGAAGGGAGCCCTCGCTGAGGCCGTAGGCGCTGCCGAGGACGAAGCGGGAGCTGCCGTCCGTCAGCCGGCGACGTCCCGCTACCGGAACATGCCCCGCACCATGCTGCGATACGCCATCGAGAGATTCCCGGAGGCCGAGCGGCAAGCCTATCTTGCCAAATGAACCCATGGATATCGAAACGCATCCCTTTGAACCGTTCCTGCCGGAAGGCGCCCGCATCCTGTTCCTGGGCAGCTTCCCGCCGCAGCCGCACCGCTGGTCCATGCCATTCTACTACCCCAACTGGATCAATGATTTCTGGCGGATCATGGGACTTCTTCACTTCGGAGACAAGGACCACTTCTGCATCCCCGCCGAAAAGCGGTTCGACGAGGCCGCCATCCGGGCCTTCTGCACGGAACGCGGTCTGGCCTTCTACGACACCGCATGCGCGGTCCGCCGCCTCAAGGACAATGCGTCCGATGCCTTCCTGCAGGTGGTGACACCGACCGATATCCCCGCGCTGCTCGCCCGCATTCCCCGTTGCCACGCCCTCGTTACCACCGGCGAGAAAGCCAGTTCCGTCGTGGCGGACACCTTCGGCTGCGGAGTGCCGCCCGTGGGCGGCTGCATCGACCTGAACCTTCCGGATGCCGGCGGAAACCGGCCCCTGCGCTTCTGGCGCATGCCTTCCACCTCGCGCGCCTATCCCCTGCCGCTCAGCAAAAAGGCCGATACCTATCGGCAGCTGTTCCTCCCGAAAGAGGGGAACAGGGGCTAGAGTCTCCCCTGCTCGCCCAGATAGGAATCCTTGAAACCAAGGAAGTACAGCACGCCGTCCAGCCCGACGGTATTGATGCTTTGTTTGGCATTCGCCACCACGCGCGGCTTGGCGTGGAAGGCGATTCCCAAGCCGGCCTCGCTGATCATCGGCAGGTCATTGGCGCCGTCGCCCACGGCGATGGTCTGCGCCAGGTTCACCTTTTCCACCTGGGCGATAAGCTTGAGCAGCTCGGCCTTGCGGTGGCCGTCCACGATCTCGCCCACATAGCGTCCCGTCAGTTTGCCGTCCGGGCCGATTTCCAACTCGTTGGCATAGACATAATCGATGCCGTATCTGCGCCGCAGATACTCTCCAAAATAGGTAAAACCGCCGCTGAGGATGGCAATCTTGTAGCCGCAGGTTTTCAGCACCGACATCAGCCGGTCGGCCCCTTCCGTCATGGGAAGGTGCTCGGCAATTTCTTGCATCACGCTCACATCCAGTCCTTTGAGAAGGGCGACACGCCGCGTGAAACTCTCCTTGAAATCAATCTCACCGCGCATGGCGCTCTCCGTGATGGCGCGCACCTCCGCCCCCACCCCGTTGCGCTCGGCAAGTTCGTCGATGCACTCCGTCTGGATGAGGGTGGAATCCATATCGAAACAGATCAGCCGGCGCATCCGGCGGAACATATCGTCCTTCTGGAAAGAGAAATCAATTCCCATCTGCTGCGACAGTTTCATCAGCTTGGACTGCATTTCCGGGCGGTCGGCCGGCTCGCCACGCAGCGAAAACTGGATGCAGGCGCGCGTCTGCTTGTCCAGCTGTTTGATGCTCTTGCGACCCGTCAGGCGGATAATGCTGTCGATATTCAAGCCCTGATCGGCCAGGATGCGGGTGGCGGCCTCGATCTGACCGGCCAGCAACTGCCGTCCCATCACCGTGAGGATGTATCGGTTTTTGCCCTGATGGCCCACCCAGTCCTCGTATTCGTCGTCGCTGACGGGCGAAAAGCCGATGTTGACGCCCAATTCCGTAGCTTTAAAGAGGAGTTCTTTCATGGCCAGGCCCGATTCCATCTCGTCGATGCGGATGAGGATGCCAAGCGAAAGGGTCGAGTGGATATCCGCCTGGCCGATATCCAGGACCAGGGCATTGTGCCGGGCCAGGATCCCCATGACGGCCGCCGTCAGTCCCGGGCGGTCCTGCCCGGTAATCCGGATTAAAATCTGTTCTGTATTCATGGTCATGATGCTTGAAGGACTGCAAGGACGCGGGTGGCGAGCTCGGTCTTGGCCTGGATGTGCTCCAGGACAGACTGGACGAAGGGATCGGACTCAAAGGCACCGCGCACCTGCTCGAAGTCGCTCTCTTTCTGGGACTTGTCCCCATCGGCCCCGAAGCCGGTCTTCGCCGCCAGGTTGAATTCTTTCCGCGCATCGTCGTAAATCATCCGGTCCAGTTTGATGACCGATTCTTTCCAGATGTCAACCAGGCGCGCGGCATCCTCGCGGGTCATCTTGGAAGGGTTGATGCCGTACAGCTGCTGGATATGCTGGAACACCCAGGTCCACTGGTACTCGCGGAACTGGTCAGCCATCCGCCGGAACGCCTCGCGAATCTGCTCAAACGAGTCGATCTCTCCCCGTTCGATCCCCCGCATCAATGCTTCAATCTCGCTCTTGGGGGCGATCAGACCGCTGATATCGACCCATTCGCCCGAACCGATGGGCGTTGAAGGACGCAGGCGGGTCAGCATCTGGCTCTCCGTCAACGCACCAAAGCTTCCATCCGGCTCCTGCAACCGCGCGATAAAGGAATTGCCCATGTACTTGTCGATGGCAATCCGGTAGAGTTCCAGGCCGCGCTTGAGCGACGAATTGGTAATCTTCACGCTGTGGAAGGAATAGACGTCGGACAGTTCCCCGCTCGCATATCGCAGATTCTCAAGGGTTTGCAGACCCTTGATCATTTTCTGGATGGTAAAAGGAGAGAGCAGGTCATAGTTGATCATGTCATGCCGCTCGGTTCCCGTGCCGTCCTCGCTTCCGGCCCATTTGCGGCCGTCCCGGCCAGGCCATTTGCGGGCATCGCGGATGGTACCGACGCTGCGCAGGTTCACGCCCGGAGCCAGATAGGAGGTCTCCCCCTTCTCGATCAGGTAGGAAAAAGGCAGGTTGGTGGTATCCGAATGGGTAACATGCCGGCCCATCACCAGGGAGAACGCGCCCACCCGGGCAGGCCAGAGGATGTAGGAATCGGAGGCCGTCTTGGCGCCGCGCTCCAGGGTCCCCTGGTGGATGGGGCCGAGCTTGTACAGGTGGTTGCTCTGGTTGGAGCCCGATCCGGCATTCATGAAGGAGAACATGCCCGCAATGAGCAGGGTGCTCTTGTGGTGGGTAACCGTAAACGGCCCGGCAAAGATTGCACACGCCTCTCCGTTCTCTCCCTGGCAGTTGCAGAAAAAGAGGGAATCGCTGGCGGAATAGCCATGACCGAACTGGCAGGCTTGTCCCACGTAGCAACGCGTCAGCATGGTCCCGTCCGTCACGGAACTTCCTTCCGAAATGATAAAATCCTCACCAATCACGTTCTGGCCGATGTACACGGGAGCATCCGCCGCACTGTTCACCGAACCGTTGCTCAGACGGGTCGTCCCGTTGATGACACAGCCATCCCCGATCCGCACCCCGTGAATCTCCTGACAGCCAAAGATCTGCACCCCGCTGCCGATCGATCCGCGATCCGAGCGCACGGAATCGGCATACGCAGCGATGATGGCGTTCATTTTCTCCACGAATGCAGGCCGATGGCGGTAAAGTGCAATCATGTAGGCCTCGTGGGAAGAGAGCCGGTCGTGAATCAGCACTTCCCGCCCGCCGGTTTCATTGAGGACGGAAACTTTCACACCGTTTCCAAACGAGGAGGGCTCGTCCGTCGAAATGATGCCCACACTATCAATGAGGCAGTCCGAAGCGATATCGTAATTGGCGATATAGCCCTGCACGGAGCGGATGAGGCAGTTGTCGCCCACGGTGACGTTGTGCAGGCAGGCGTCGCTGATCCCGCTATGGCGGGTAACGCCGCCGCCAAGCGTAAACGACCGGGTGAAGGCACCCAGGCGGATGCGGCCGCTGAAGGTTGTCCGTACGATATGGGCGGGGCTGAACGCATCGGCCACCTCTATGAGGTTCCAATCCTCCGATACGCATCCCTGCTGCTGAAGGGCGGCGATTTCCGCCGGGGTCAATTGTCTGTATTCCATTTCATCTTTATTCTACAGTTACACTTTTTGCCAGGTTACGGGGCTGGTCCACGTTCAGGCCCTTGGCCACCGCAATATGATAGGCCAGCAGCTGGAGCGGGATCACCGAAACCAGCGGGCAGAGGTAATTGGGCGTATGGGGCACCTCAATGACATGCTGGGCAATGCCCTTGACCACGGTGTCGCCCTCGCTCACAATGGCCAGTACCTTTCCCTTGCGCGATACCACCTCCTGCATGTTGCTGATAATCTTTTCGTACAGGTTGTGGTGGGTTGCCAGGAAAACAACGGGCATATCCTCATCCACCAGGGCGATGGGGCCGTGTTTCATCTCTGCGGCCGGGTAGCCTTCCGCATGGATATAACTGATTTCCTTGAGCTTCAGGGCACCTTCCAGTGCAACAGGATAATTCATCCCGCGTCCCAGGTACAGGAAATGCCGCTTGTCCACATACTCCTGGGCCAGGGCCTTGATCTCGTCGTCTTTTTCGAGGATGCGGGCAATCTGGTCCGGAATCTGCTCCAGCGCTTCCAGGGCCTCCAGATAGAGGCTCTCCGAAACCGTTCCCTTTTCCCAGCCGATGGCCAGGGCCAGCATGGTCAGCACTGTCGTCTGGCCGGTAAAGGCCTTGGTGCTGGCAACGCCGATTTCCGGCCCTACATGGATATAGGTACCGGTATCGGAAGCGCGGGCGATGCTGCTGCCCACCGCATTGACAATCCCGAAAACCATGGCGCCGCGCTCGGAGGCCAGCTGGATGGCGGAAAGCGTATCGGCCGTTTCCCCGCTCTGGGACAGGGCGAAGACCACGTCGCCGGGGCCCACCACGGGGTCGCTGTAGCGGAACTCGCTCGCATAGGCCACCTCAACCGGGATGCGGCAGAACTGTTCGATCAGCTGTTTGCCGATGAGCGCCGCGTGCCACGACGTGCCGCAGCTCACCATGATAAACCGCCGGGCGTGAATCAGCTCTTCTCGGTGTTCCGTAACCGCGCTGAGGATGATTCGGTGATGCGAGGGCAGCAAGCGTCCCCGCATGCAGTCCCGCAGGACCGCCGGCTGGTCAAAAATCTCTTTCAGCATGAAATGCGGGAAGCCGCCTTTGTCCAGCATGTTGACATCGATATCGATTTCCTTGGCGCGGACATCCACCTTGTCGGCATTCAGGTTGGTAATGGCAGGTTCCTCTCCCCTGCGGAGCTCCACGACCTCCTCGTCGTTGATATAGACCACCTTGTTGGTGTAGCCCGCGAGCGGAGAGGCATCGCTGGCAAGGAAGAATTCGCAATTGGCTTCCCCCAGGCCCACGGCCAGCGGGCTGCCTTTGCGGGCCGCCACAAGGGTGCCGGGATCCTTCCGGTCTATCACGGCAATCGCATACGCGCCGATAACCTTTTTCAGCGAGGAGCGCACGGCACAAACAAGGTCCACGCCATGCTTCTTCTGGGTATATTCAATCAGTTGGAGCAGGACCTCGGTATCCGTATCGCTACGGAAGGTAAATCCCTTCTCTTTCAGCTGGTTACGCAGCGGAGAAGCGTTTTCGATAATGCCGTTGTGCACCATGGTCAGGTCTCCACTCTGCGACAGATGGGGATGGGCATTCGCCTCGTTCGGCACCCCGTGCGTCGCCCAGCGCGTGTGGGCGATACCGATGGTGCCCGAGCAGTCATGGCCCGCGGCCACCTGCTCCAGGTTGGCGACCTTGCCAACCGCTTTGTAGATATTCAGATCGCCTGCCTCGTTGATCACGGCCACGCCCGCAGAGTCATATCCGCGGTACTCCAGCCGATGCAGACCTTTTATCAGGATAGGATACGCCTCCCGGCTCCCAAGATAAGCTACGATTCCACACATAAGGTTCCATTTTGTTTAAATCTTTCAAAGGTAATGCTTTTCCCGCGAAATTAAAAGCCCTGCCGCGTGAAAGCAGCAGGGCTGTCGAATAGGATGCGTTTCTTTCTAGTGTAAACAGGTATATCGTTCCCTTAATTTACAGGCTGTTTTGGATATATCGAAGTACGAAAACCACGAACAGGACCCACACGGTGGGGCTGATCTGGCGGATGCCCTTCTTGCCCAGGGCGACCTTCATCAGCACATACATGATCAGGCCCAGCATGATACCGTCGCTGATGCTGTAGCTCAGCGGCATCAGCAGCATGGTGATGAAGGCGGGAATCGCCTCGGTGTAGTCTCCCCAATCCACGCCGGTGGTGTTGGTCAGCATCATAACACCCACAATGACCAGCGCAGGACCGGTAGCGGCGGCGGGGATGGCGAGGAAGAGCGGACCCAGGAACAGGGCCAACACGAAGCAGATGGCTACGACAAAAGACGTAAGACCGGTCCGTCCACCCACGGCTACGCCGGCGGTGCTTTCCACGTAAGTCGTTGTGGTAGAAGTACCCAGACAGGCGCCGGCGGCGGTGGCCACGGCGTCGGCCATCAGCATGCGTCCGACCCCCTCGACCTTGCCCTCGCGGTCCACCATATCGGCCTTCAAGGAGACCGCGATGACGGTTCCGATCGTATCGAACATATCCACAAAGAGGAACGTGAACACCACGATCAGCATATCCCACGAGAGAATCTGGCTCCACTCGAACTGGAGGAAAATGGGAGCGATCGAGGGCGGCGTGGAAACGATTTTGTCCAAATGGGTCACGCCCATCGGGATGCCGATGAGGGCCGTCAGGAGGATTCCCCACAGAAGGCCACCCATGACGTTCCGGACCACCAGCAGTCCGCAAATGACAAGGCCGATGAGCGCCAGCAGGATGGAAGGCTTGCTAAAGGTAGCCAGGGCCACCTGCGTGCTTTCATTGGAAACGATGATCCCGCAGTTTTGCAGGCCGATAAAGGCGATGAAGAGGCCGATACCGCCTCCGATGGCGGCCTTTAACCCCGCCGGAATGGCGTTGGCAATCAGTTCCCGGACCTTGAAGAGACTGAGGATGATAAAGAGGATACCCTCGATGAAGACAGCCGTCAACGCGAATTGCCAGGTGTGGCCCATGCCCAGGCAAACGGTAAAGACAAAAAAGGCGTTGATGCCCATGCCGGGTGCCAGCGCGAACGGTTTCTTGGCATAGAGGGCCATTGCCAGGGTCCCGATGACGGAGGCCAGGACGGTGGCGGTAAAGACCGCGCCGGTCGGCATCCCCAGCGGCTCCAACGCACTGAAGATACCCGGATTCACGGCCAGGATATAGGCCATGGTCAGGAAAGTGGTAATCCCCGCATAAATCTCCGTACGCACCTTGTGCCGTACAGGGTCGAACCCGAATAATCGCTGTAACATCTTGACAGGCTATCTAGTGCTTGTCAAAGATACGCATTATTTAGGGGATTAACAAATCAGGAAGCAGCAAGAGCATCACGGTTCCAGGATTTGTGCGGCGGCGTTTTTGGTGTCTACCTTTTCAATGATGCGTTCCAGCGTGCCGGCTTCGTTGAAGATGAACGTGCGCCGGAGGGTCCCCAGAACCGTCTTTCCGTACATTTTCTTCTCTCCCCAGGCGCCAAAGGCCTGAAGCATTTCGGTGGAGGTGTCCGACAGGAGGCGGAACGGCAGGCCGTGCCTGGCCCGGAAGCCCGTGTGGGACTTTACGCTATCCTTGCTCACGCCCACTACGTTGTAGCCTTGCGCCGTGAGGGCGGCATAATTGTCCCGGAAGCTGCAGGCCTCCGCCGTGCAGCCAGACGTATTGTCCTTGGGGTAAAAGTAAACGATGGTTTTCTTACCCGTTTTGATCAGGTCCTGCGATGTAACCGTATTCCCATCCTGGTCCAGCACCTCAAACGCCGGCATAGTATCTCCAATTTGTAACATACTCAGTTCTTTTTCGGCTAAGTTACACATTTTTCCAAAAACCAGCTTTGAAATAGTCAAATAAGAAGAGCGGGAATCCATTTAGAATAGCAATCTTCTCCCCTACACTAAGATACTTTAAACACTGGCTTTCAAATATTCTTGGTTGGGAAACAGCCTCTTTTTTCGCGGGCAAATGTTGCACTCCTTCACATATATAGCTCGCCTTCGAGACGTTTTGCTGCACCAGCCAGATCCAATTCTGCCTAACTCTGTCAATCTCTTTCTTTCCTGCTTGATGATGGCCCGTATACGGTAACTCGATGAAATCCAGACTGCCATAGTAACTGAACGCTCGTGCCAAATCCTTAAAAGAGCGCTTCATACACTCGCTTCTAGAAATTGTATAATCTACAAAATGTGCATCCGGTAATTGCTTTGTATAACACAGAGATTCCACCATCGGATAGCTAACAAACAATTTCCCATTGTCAGTTTCATTATTAAACATTTCCAACAATTCCCGCAAGTGATCATTCATCTCCCCTAGCGACAGATTGGTATTCTGGAAATCGTAGTCAAAGAAAAGATAGATTTCTGAGAAATCCGACGATTTTATGCCTTGAGGCAGTTGTGCATTGTTCTCCCGAAGAATAGAAACGATATCCCCATCCCCGTCAAACTCCTTCAACTGTCGATATAGTTCATATATGTTGTTCCCGAAGGAGCAGACTATCCTCTCCTCCTCGCCAAAGAATAGGCGTTCCAACGTCTTGAATATCTTTGGTTCCCTCTCCGCTCCTTCAAAAACGAACAGTATCATACCTTAAACGCGTCCCCCCTAAACATTTTTTCAATGTTATGGCCAAAACGGAGTTCCTTATCCGTGCAATCCACAAGGGGCTTAATCTTATTCTCGTTGAGAATGAAATTGCAATCCGGCCTCAGCAAATCGTTGGTCATAAGGTAGGTATTATGAGAAGACGTAAATACCTGACAGTCCTTGTTGAACAGAATCTTGCATACCTCAAAGGCCAATTTGAAGTGGTAGAAAGCATCAAACTCGTCAATGAATACAAAAGTAGCCTGCCCCATCCGCTGCATCCAGAAATAGAGTAGTTCGAGGGCCTTCGTTCCTGTAGAGATAATGACCATGAACGGAATACGTTTCTTATCGATCATGCAGAACAGCATCTTTTCTCCCGCACGAGGTTGTGCGAATTCAAATTCCTGGCCGCTCACATTCAGCAGGAAACGGCGGAAATCATCAATCAACTTATTCTTGATGATATACTCCTCAATAGCATAGACGCCTGTCTCAAGGCCGATAAACTCCCGAACATCCAGATTTCGGAACCACAACATCCCGTTCACGAACTGCTGCAGGCGGATTAGATAATGGTCTCGTGCCAGTGGGAAGGATGTGAGTAGGAAATTCACGATGGGGATGTTGTTGGCGTTGTCGGCCAAATTTCGCTGTAAGGTCTTCTCTATTGGGAAAGCCTCCGCATCTACAGTAAACTTCCCATCTGCTCTCGTGAATACCGGTTTCCCATCCACCTCCATCGCTTCCGCCGTCAAGATACCGTGGTAATCCTTTGCGTATCGATACTCCACCGTCTGCCCCTCAAAGCAGAAGATGTATTCAAACTCCACTTTTAGATTCGGGTCTCCGCCATAAGTGAAGTTGCCATAGTAATCCGGCTTCTTCCATTTCTGGGAGAGATGATTGACGATGTCAAACAAGGCAAGGCTAAAATTGGTTTTTCCAGAACCGTTAGGGCCGTATATAATACCATTTTTAATGATATCATCCTTGATGGCATACAGGTTGAATTCATAGTTGCTGTGCCGAGTAAGGTCCAGCTCAATCGTATCCTTAAACCCCCGGAAATTTTTTACGGAAAACTTTGCAAGCATAGCGAAAATGTTTGTTTGTTGGTGCAAATATACAAACAATTTTCAATATCCGGAATTTTTTTACGACAAAACTGAGAACTTCCTTGAGAATAATAGGTAAGCATCAGTCTGTTCAATCAGTTTTTGGCTAGAGCCCCGGAACCATCCGGAATGGGGACATCCTCCTGTATGGGAACAATTGCGTGGTTGTGTTCTATAAGACCTTTGATACCAGTTACAGCTATACCAAGATTGGAAGGATAACCGATCCCAGCGGTCTGGCGGCTGCCGTAGGAGGGGGAAGCATTGAGATTCAGTTTGGCTATTGAGTCACACCCTCTGACCTGATATACCCTTCCTGGTCGTACCCCTTCTGGTGACGGTGAATGAGCGAGACCAGCGAAAGCAGGCGGATATCGGGAACGTCCATCTTTCCAAAGCGCTCAAACTGAGTCTGATAGCGATCGCGGCTACCGGAAACGGCCAGGCGCTCCTCAATATCTTCCGGGACAAAGAAAGCCGCACGCTCAGGGCCGAGGTGCCGATAGAACTCGGTAAGGTAGATGTGGATGCCCGCCAAGTCAAAGTCCCCGAAGTGCACATAAGGATTGGGAATCTCCTGCAGCCAGGTAATCAGATCCCGTGACTGCGGGTAGCGGGAGACCAGCAGAATGGGCGGGACGCCGTCGCCACCGAACTGGTCCAGGATCTCTTCCCATACGGCGTCCTGACGCTCCGGGAGGCGGAAGTTCTCCATGTTCTCCACCCCCACAACCAGGACGTTAGAAGGGATGCGAAACTCAAGGAAGTCACTGATATAGAGGAAACTGCCGGGGCAGGGGCACAGCAGCAGTTTCCTTCCCCCGAGGCGTACACTCAGCGGGCCGATGACATTCACCGGGAAGCCCGGGCAGGAGCGAACGGCCACCGCCTTGGAGTCCCCGAGCAGCTGCACCTGTTGCGCACGGGAACCGGCCCCGGAAAGAACCGACACCGTCTCCGCCAACTTATCCGGTTGCAAGCCCTTGCTCCTGAGATAGACATCGAACGCAGCCCGGGAAATCACCTTCAGGGACTTCCGGCTGCCCCGGACGATGCTGGTAACCCCTCCCTCGGAGAGCATCTCCTCCGTCCAATCCCCCGGAAACCGGCTGAAAGGCACCGTCTCCCCCTGCCGCAAGGCCGCAAAAGCCTGAATCAGAGATGCTTTCATTCCGCTGCCGCCTCCTTCCGGCTCAGAAGGGGTTGAATGACAGTATGATTATCCTCCTTGGTAAGCAGATAGGTATGCTTGTAATCGGCCACATTGTACGGCACCGGGGAGCCGTTCACGAGGAAGATGTTCCGCGCCCCGGCGAAATCCAGGATGCCGCGGACATTCCGGGGATGCAGGCGGCCTATCTCGTCCATCACGCAGTGAAGACGGAAGTCCTTGAACCGACCGCTTACCCGTTCCTTGAACACATTGATGAGCATGATGTTAACCATCGCTTTCACCAGTACATCCGTGCCGTCAGAACCTACGGACGATATCTTCTCCACCCAGCCGGTGTCATTGTCGTTTTCCCGGATGCGGAACTGCATCTCAAAGGTATCTCCCAGGGTAAGCCGCTGGCTGACGTACTTCTCCGTCCCCAGCTGCCGGGCCAGTTCCAGCAGGTACTCCACGGCCCCGGTGTTCACCTGGTCCCGTTTATCGGCCCCGAAGAGGTTCACTTCTCCCATCCCAAAGCCGTGATCGCCCACAAACTGCCTGATTTCCTGGAGGAGAACCACCAGACGGTCGGACGAAGGAGCCGTTCGAAGCTCAATGCTCCGGACAGCACCGATGAAATTCTTCTCCTTGAAGTCGAAGTTGATCTCCCGGATGATACCGGCAACCTCGGAACTATTGCGGGAGACCTCGTCCATCTCGTGTGAGATGCGGAGCAGGAGGTCGGCATAATGCCCGCTGGTGCGGCTGCGGAACTCCTCTATTTTGTCGTTGCCGATGAAATCCACCAGCTCCGCCGCAAAGGTGCGGCAGTCCTCGTCCGTGCGGTTGTCCGTCCGGAAACCGAAGACATTGCCCGGGCTGAAGCAGCCGGTGAAGGCCGTCACGCTGTCCCGGAAGGTGTTTTCCGTGGAGCGCCTGTCACTGAGCGTCTTATGGATCTCGTCAATCAGCTGCCGACAGGTCTTGTCCGTCTCCGTTTCCCGCGCCTCAGGAAAGAGCGGCAACGGGTTGTTCTCCTCAAAGATCCGGGCGCTTTCAAGGCCTTCCTTCAGGGTTTTTAGTTCATCTTTCAGGAGCCCCAGTGCCTCAAGTGCGGTGTTCAGGGCATCCTCCCCCTTTCTCCGTTTCAGGTTGTAGCGGTCCTGAAGGCCGGCTTTCTTGCCCTCCAGCGCCTTCTTCTGAGAGGCAAGGCTGTCCTTCCTGTCAAAGTAGTTTTCCTTGTCCTGCCGGTATCGGAAAAGCGTTTCCTTGTTCTTGCCGATGGCCTCCAAGCGCTCCTCCAGGACACGGATGGTCCCCTCGCACCTCTCCAGCGCCCGGATATCGGCCCCCTCCCCGAAAAGAGCCTTCTCCCTTTCCGCATTCAGCGCTTTAAGGGAAGAGGCCAGTTCCATCTCACGTGCCTTGATTTCATTCTCAAATGCCGACTGGGCCTGATCCCGTTGCTGAAGGAGGGACAGACGTTGCCGGGCCTCATTCTCCCGTACCCTGGCGCAGTCTCCGGCTTTTTCCGAAAGGAGTTTCTTAAGGGCATCTTCGGAGAGTACCCGCTCTGATGTGAGCGCACGGATTTCCTCCAGGTATTTAGCCTTCGCCACCTCCCGCGCCTCCAGCGTTTTCTGCTCGTACAGTGCCTTCCGGCTTTCCGCCGCAGCGCGTTTTTCCGGCAGCATCAGACGTACGGTCCTGATGCCGGAGCGTTCCTCCCGGAGCGCCTTTATCTTAACGCCCCATTTCTTCTTAAGAGACTGAATTTCAGCCTCCTTCTCCGCCAGCAGATTCTCCCATTCCGCCTGAGCGGCAGCCCGTTCCTTTTCCAGGTTGAGCTTCTGGTTCATCAGCTGTTCCGGGGTGCGCACCTGCGTTTTGAGGCCGCTCAAATCCAGGTCCACCCCAAACAGGCTGTTCCCTGCCTTGAGAGACGGATACAAGTTCTTGGCATAGAGAATCTTCTCGCCGGTTACCTTGCCGATGTCCCCCGCCCAGTCCGGCTTGTGTTGGCTAAGCCACTGGATAAGCGACCCGTCCAGCGTATCCAGAAACGCCTGGATATCATTGATTTGGGAAGTCAAGCGCTCGATGCTTTCCATCCCCTTTTCAAGCCGCTCATCGTACTCCCGGGCCAAGCGGTCCTGCGCATACTGCCCGTCCTTCACCGCCGCATCCACCTGGGCCTGGGCCGACTTTTCCGACGTCTCCAGCGCCCGGTCTTCGCTCCGGAGCCGGGCCAGTTCCGTGCGGATGTTCTCTATTTCATTATGGTAGGGATCAAGGTGAGCCGCCACCGCCAGCTGCTTATCTGCCGAAGCAATCCTTTCCTTTAAATCAGCAATCTGGTTGTGAACAGCTGTCTCCCTCTCTGCATAAGAGGCGTCGATACCGGAAAGCTCTTCCTGTGTAGAGGCCATCAACTTGCTTATCTGCGTGTTATAAGCCTCACCTATCTCAACGATTCGTTTGCTTCGCGCTGCCTTCCAGCCTTCAAAACCAAGTTTCAGTGCGCTCTCCTGGTCGGCGTATTTGGCCGATATATCCGCATACTCCCGGGTCAGGCGCTCCCGCAGCTGCCGCTCCCCTTCAAGTTCAGCCTTCAGGGCCTCTTCCTGCCCGTCCTCCTCAATGAGACGGCCGATATCCAGGGCATCGTACCGCTTCCGGAGCCTCGGAATCTTCTCCAGCGCATCCTTCACAATGCCCAGTTCCTCGTCCAGGCCGGAGAGCTCCTGGCGGTACTTTTCCGCCAATTCAGCCAGTTTCTCCTTATGCTTATCGATTTGGATTTCAAGCGCCTCCGCTTCTTTCTCCGCAAGAGGGATTCGTTCCTCGGCGGAGCGTCTGGCAAAGCGAAGCTCCAGCAGGGCCTGCTGAAGTTCGTCGTCCAAGTACAAAAGGCGGCGATACTCCTCTATCAGGCGGTCCGCCAGAGAACGCACCTTGATCTCTCCTTTATCCTTGTCAAACCACTGGAGGATGTCCCTGTACTCCCTTTCAAACTCGGAAAGCTGTCCCCGGAAATAAACCAAGTCAATCCCCGGTTCCTCGTCCCCCAGGGACCTTATGATGATGTCCTTGATGAAATCGGCATCCACCTTGGCGCCCAGGAACACGTTCTGAAGGCTCCTTGGAATATTCTGATACTGAGCCGTTTCCATAATACAGTACGGATGGAAGGCCTTTTCCGTTACCGCCCGGTTGCCGTAGAGAATATCCCGGTACTCCTGGTACTCGTCCACGATTCTTGACATCGGTGCGCCATCCAGCCGCTGGCGGATTACACTGTGGTCGGCCGTCACCAGTCCATCCTCCCCCACCAGCCAGTCCCGGGAGAAGGGCGCACCGATAAAGCGGAAAACGCTCCTGGCGTGCCGCCGGAAAACCAGAAGGGAAAAAGCCCCGAACTCCGTTTCCACCTCGTACACCAGGTAGGAATCGGCCCCCGAGAGGTAGAAATCGTCAAAGCTCTTTTTCTCCCGGCTGATCCCGAGGCGCGTCTTGTCCCCGGTGTAGAAAAACAGGATGGCCCGCAGCACCGTACTCTTCCCAACGCCCTGGGTACCAATCAGATGCACGTTGCCGTCCAGCCGCACTTCCCCGTACCGGACGCCGGCACTATTGATGAAGATAACCTTACTTAACTGTCTCATTCTCACCGCTTCTTTTAAATCCAATCTTATTTCTCTTTTCAGGAATCTGAGGACGAATAGACAATGCGCCAATAGCCAAATATAGATCATCTATTTCCTTCCTGATATCCTCAGACAAATCATTCACAGCACGAAGATTTTCTTCACAACGATTGTCCAATAGATTTACCTTAGCACGCAACTCTGCAATCCCGGTACTACTACTAGTTGTAGTAGCAATATAACGTCGCAGCTCAGATAGGGTCCGGGCTATATTAATACTGACTTGTGCCGCGATATCTGTTCTTAAAACGCTCGCCAACATCAAGACACCGTGCTCAGTAAATGCGTATGGCAACGTCCTTGAGCCACCTCGCCCTGTTTTTGCTATCACAATTTGTGATTTCAAAGATTCCCACTCCTCCTCAGTCAGTTGAAACATAAAGTCGGAAGGAAATCTCTTATGGTTTCTCTTAACCGCTTGGTTAAGTGCACCGGTAGTAACACCATAAAGCACAGCGATATCTTTATCTAAAATAACATTTTCACCACGAAGGGTGTAGATGAGATGTCTTACTGAAATAACGTTAATTTCTTCCATATCAATTTTCTTCCTCCTCCGTAATGGTGAGCATTTCCACCAGGTCCTCCAGGAAATGGAAGGCCGACGTCACGCGGTACCGCTGCTCAAACTCGTTCTCAAGCTCAATGAAGCCCGCCTTCAGAAGGTCCTCCACCAACTGGTCCACCGCCGCTTTCACGCTCCGCCCTCCCTCGTACAGCCGCCGGGCCTTTTCCTTCAGTTCAACATCGGCCGCAGTGGCCTCCATGATGGCCGATGGCGTAAAGCGGCAGCCCGCCGTGAAGCCCCCATAGAAGGTCTTCACAAAGTCCAGCCGGTCTATCCAAACGCCCAGGGTGGTGAGCCTTCGCGTCAGTTCCGCCCGGCTCTCCTCCCGCGTAAAATGGAAGTAGCCGTTCCCCTGCTCCAAAACAAAGCCAACCCCCTCATAATAAGCCTTGTACTCCTCAAAATGCTCCTCCATATAGTCGTACAGCCGCCTGTTCTCCGTGCGGGCACTGTCCTGGCAGATAAACCCGCCGCGGGACAGAATTTCGAATATTTCCCTGGTCTTGATCATCGTGCGTAAATTAGTGGATAACAATAGGTTGCAGACTCCGCCAGCTCCGGGCCGATGCGAAGGTCCTCCGGGAATTCGGAGGCAATGCGGCAAAAGAGGGTGAGGCGGTCCTCGGGGACCACGGGAGCGGTGAAGTGATATCCTTCAATGAAGCTCATCAGGTCTTGCGAGCTCCCCAGAAAGGCGCTCCTAAGTTCCCATGTGCTCAATTCATCCCTAACCGCTGGCTGGCGGGAAAGGTCCTCAGCTGTCAGCGGCAGCCCCACCGTCTTTACCTTCAAGGCCGGATGCCGGAGAGCCGTATGGGCATCCTTCAGGGCCGCCAGGCCATCGGCCGATCCCGTCACAGCCTCCAGCGAAGGCAGGCAGCCGTATTTGGGCCGCTTCTCCAAAAACGCATACCGATGCGTCTGCAACACAAAGAGCACGTCCGTCTGCCGCTCCCACACCAGCTGGTCCTTGAGGTACTTCACCCGCCTCACTTTCTCCACCAGCTTCTGCTCGGCCTCTATCTTGTTCAAATAGCGGATGATCTGCCGGTCCAGCTCCAGCAGGTTGTGGTACGCCTCCGTCAGCTGCCGTTTCACCTCCCCGGCCACATCGCCAAAAAAGCCCTGCGGCCGCTCCCCCATCACCCGCTCAGCCTCCTTCACCAGAAGGGCTATGTCCTCCCGCTTCACGTCCAGTTGCTCCAAACGCTTGCGCTTAAGGGCATAGTCCCGCTCGTTCTTGTAGGTGCTGTCTATGTTGCGCTTGAGGTCAATCACATTCCGCTGGGTGGACAGGCCGATGTTCCTGAGAATCCGCACCACCTCCGCCATAAAGCGGCCTTTCTGCACCTGTGTCCCGGCCGTGAGCCAAAGGTCGACGTTCTCCGAGAGCGCGTCCATGTGCTGCCTCACGGACGCTACGTTAATCTCCTCGTTCACCTCCAGCACCTCCTCGAAAAAGCGCAGGTAGGTATCCTCCAGCACCAGGAAGCCCTCAGCCTCGCGGATGACCCCGTGCTCCAGAAGATAATCCAGCCTGCGGCCGTCCTGTGACAGGAAATGCTCCAGAGCCTCCTCCCGCCGCAGCGAGGGCGCCTTCCTGCCGGTGAACAGGTATTTGAGGATCTCCTTCTCGCGCGCAATCATCCGTAGCAGCGCATCTATGTCCCTGAATGCGTTCATACGGCCGCAAGGTAAAAAAAGTTATCCGTTTCATTACAAAATGAAACGGATAACTCACAAAGCATTGGCACACAGCCAGTTGCAAACGCATCTAAACGGATAAATGTAGCTTTTTTTACGTGTCCCGTTCCGGGACGCATTGATTCTTAGCCAGTTGCTAGAATTATCCGTTTCAAACGGATCGTGCAAAAGTAAAAAAAAGTTTCTTTTTTGTATGGCTTTCCATAAACGGAAAACACAAGTGCCCGTTTGCCCTTCTAACTCACACCCAATGAACCAGTAACGGATTCAGCGGAATCCGCCTGGGGTGGCCGTTATATCCTTGAATCTTATAGTCTTCCGCTGTACCCGCAGGCAGAAGTTCCTCAAGCCGGGCGTTTAGCACCGACGCCTTCTCGCTGAAGGAATTATCCTGAAGGTTCACCAATCGCCCGACGCGAGCTTGGATATCTTCCCGGGCGGTAGCCGGTGAAATGATAGTGTATATATCTTCCAGTTCCTGCCGAAACCGGTCTCGCTGCTTAAGCAGAATGCCCTCCGGATGCCGCAGGAATAAGATGAACAACGCCTTCACCAGCGGCCGCAACGGCAGCACCGGGCCATCGGGTGCACCCATTCGAATCGTGTATCGTTGGTCTATATATAGTTCAACGGGCTCAAGCACTTCTACTGCTGCGACCTCAGTGCCCAGCGCTTTCAGCCTTTGCTGCACCTTCTCCATCAGCGCCAGCAGTTCGGCTGCTTCCATTTGCTCCAGCATCCCGCCATAATCCGCCGCCGGTTCCTCCAGGCATCCCTTGGTCCCAGAGAGCAGCAGCCACATCCATAGAGCATCTATGCTTCCTCGTATTGTCATGATATAAAGGTACGAAAAGATCGTCTATTAACAAAACAATCGGTATCTGCAAGCAATTACAAGCTTGTAATCGCTTGTTTTAATCGATTTCCAGGCGGATATTTGCAGCTATGAGGAAGAGGCATAGCATAGTCATCGGCCAGCGGCGGGGCATCATTCTCCTGCCGGATGAAAGTATGTACATAGTTCTCAACCCGATGGAGCGAACCCTTTTTAGACTATTCCTATCCCATCCGGATGGAATCCCCGCCGACAGCCTTCTTGCCCATTGGAAAGAACTCTGTCATATTTACGAACAAGAATCCTGCTTTGACGAAAAGCAGTTGCGAGAGGATGCGCTGGAATCCCTTTGCTCCGAATCGAAAAAGGTCTTTTACTCTACCATATCCCGTATCAAGAAGAAGTTCATCTCTGCCCTGGGCACGAGAAAGGCCTCTCCTTACATTATCGCTAGGGATAAAACCGGCCATTACCGTACACGTGCAACATTAGGGTAGGTCCACCTGAAAGGCCGAATTGAGCGCCCCTTCGGGATAGCTGTTAAACTCTTTCCGCACCCCAGGTACGACACATCTCCTGCCAGCACCAGCACATCGCCCACCGGCTCTAGGCCTCCGTGCTCAATGAAACTCTTATTCTCTGCAAACTCCAGGTGCAGATCCGATGCATATTGAATCTTCATATCTTTATTCCTTTATCTCTTTCGCAAACATCCTCAGTACCGCCAGCATCGCCTCATTGGCAGACATAAACTCAGTATCCTTTATCTGAATCTTTTCATCCCCTTTCTTCCAACCATACAGATAGATGTGCTGGTGATCACAATAATGGCCAATCCCCACTCCTATCCCGTATTTCGCCTCCAGTCGATCCAGAATCTTGCATACCGTCATCGGTTCTGAAACCTCATCCCTAATGGGATCATAGACCGAATCTTCCAGCGGAATTGGCTCATCTAATTCCAATTGGCCTTCCGGCGACCATGTGGCTAACGACACAATCTCATCATACTGCTCCCGAGTAATCTCGTCTCCATTACCCAAATAGCACTCGTACGGCAAGTCAAACACACTCCCTTCATCGTGATGATTCAGGTAATCGTGAAAGGTGTGCGGCGTCAGCTTCACATAGTCCTTAGCCTCCAGAATATCAAGCATTTTCTGCGCATTGTGCAGCAAAAGTGGAGCACCTGCCTCGTAAAGAGCCAGCGCAATCTCGCAACCGGCATCCACCCAGGCCGAGTAACTCACGCGAAAGCTAATCAGCCATTTGCCTGGTGTATAATAATCCACCGCATGCACATCGTTCCGTGACAAACCCAACTCCCCGTAGTGGTCGAAGGCCATTCCCTTGAACGCATCCTCACTGTCAAAATCCGTCTCGTCTGTTATCTCACCGTGCCGCCCGAGTTGATGGCGCCTGTAAAACTCAATATCCGAAAGGGCCGATGCCTCAGCCAAAAACTCCGCATAATCCTCCCGCTCCCGCCGGCTCCGCCGCATCAGATGCCGAAAGTGCTCCTGATAAGCCATATACGCCACCCGGAAGTACTTCGCATAGATGCGGATACTCATATGAGGCAAAGGCTCCCGATAGGACGCAGGCAAAGCAGGCTCCATTCCCCGATAGACAGCCTCATTCGCAATGCACTCCTTCAGCATCTTTATCACCCGCTTCAGATTCCTCGGCCTGCGCCTCTGCCAGGGAACTATCCTGTTCAGATCCTTCCGGGAGATCCGTCCCGTCCGCTGCCGCTTGGGCAAATGCTCATCCACATAGCGATTGTACGCCTCCACATCGGCCGCAATCTCGGGCACGTTCTCCCGCAGGAATTCCGCCAGCGGCTCCAACAGCCACTCCATATCCTCCCTGTTAGCATGTTTGCCGTCATTATCATGAATCTGGCACCACCAGTGGTCGTTCTCAACCATATGCAGATAGGTGTATCCTTTGTAGCGGCTCACGGAAATATGATACCATTGCGACTCCATCGGATAGTTGGACTTCCACTCCTTAAGATAGTCCGTGCGCGTATATACCTCTTCTTCCGCCCACATCTTCGCATTTGAGAATGAGCACCAATCCGACGGCCTTCCGCGGGGCACCTCAATCCATAGTCCATGCCGATAATCATCCCCCTCCGGCGCAAACACATCCAGCAACTGCCGGATTTCCAGCAGCAGTTCCCTTGACCGCCCGCTCCATCAGCGGCACCGTCAGTTTTTTCCTTTTCATACTTCTCCTTTTTCGGCAAAGATATGCAGCCTCTCCGCCCCCTGCAAATCTTTGCAAGGTTTGCAAAGATTTGGAAATAAGATGAATTTGTTTAAAGGAATAGGCGAGACAATAATATTTGCTAAAGACTTAGCTGCATGTTCCCGACAATACCCTTAATCATTTCCTCCGGGACTCCGCAATCACCGGCCATCTCCGGCCAATGAGCAGCCGCATCACACACCTGGTCAATCACCTCCGCACCATCCTTTACTCCATTGGCCGATGCAAACGAGAGCAGGTCTGCCCGCGAAATTCCGTCAAACTTGCCGTTAACCGACATCTGGTGCATCGCCGTCCAGCCACCATTCGGGTTATACGCATAGCCCATATCATATGCCGGAGAAAGCCGCCACTTGCCATCCTCACCCATCAGGAACGAAATGTTCTTGGTGTGATCGTCCTGATTGCGCACCACAACGTTAAATACCATCCGGCGGAACATCTCACGGGCCTCCGCGTAGGACAGTCGCAAAGAACGCATCACGCCAAACGCCTGCTCATAGGAGTACCCCCGCAGCAAACGGAAATCATAATGGGCCATGGCGCAAAGCGTCTGCATGTGCACCTTACGCCCGCCCTCTCTATCAAAACGCTTTGTCAGAAAATGCGCCCTTCCGTTCTCCTCAAGAAGCGAGCATTCCGTCATCTCAATACCGCAAGTTTTAACCAGTTTGTAGAATGAATACTCCAAGCGCCCGTAGTTTTCCGTCTCTCGGAAGCCGGCCTTTGCCGACACGCCATCCAGCTTAATCAGATAGTAGTCAAATCCTTCCGGTGCCTCCACCTGACCACTGCGGACCTCGCCGGTCGCTTTGTTAAGAGCAATGATAGCCTTGGCCCGTTGTCCTCCGGCCGATGTCCCCAGTCGCAAAATCTCAGCTATGGCCTCCTTCCGGTCGTCATTCAAGTTCACGCCAAATGACGCCTTGTCTGACAAGGCTTCACGCGCCACATCCACCAGCGAGTCTATCTCAAACCGCTGCTGCAGATTATACCCAGTATCGATGGCCGGCTCAAACTCCAGCGCTCCCATACAACGTTTACCCAGGAAGCACAGGCTCTCTACCGGATTGCTGCTCGTGCGCCCCATCAGCACCAGCCAACGGTCAAACAGTGCCCGGCCGTAGGTATCCGGCAGCGAATCCGCAAGCAGCCCGGGCAGCCCCATGAACGTCTCCCGGTTCAGTCCCGCAAACGAATACACACGCCCATCCCGCACCGGCATCATCAGCGGCGACGGCTCCAGCCCCCGCCCCACAAAACTGCGATCGTATTCAAACTGAGCCACCTGATAGCGCTCATCCCAGCGAAACGTACCCACCGGTCTCCCGAACATATTCACCCGTGCAACATCTACCATGACAGATCCTCCCTCCCTTTTTGCATCTTCCTTACGGCCCTCTTTCGCTGATGAGCGCCCACCTTTTGCATTAGTTCATAATACTCAATCGGACTCATCGGTTCCTCCTCTACCAGCGGTAAAAGCACATCCAACTTTCCAAGTGTCCTCAGTATCCGCAGAAACGTGTCGAACGAACCGATTTCGCCCTTCTCGATCTTTTTCACCGACGACAAAGACACTCCAGACTCCTCCGCCAGGCTCTGTTGCGTGATGTTCTGCTTTAGCCGCAACGCCTTCAACCGAGCCCCTATCTTACGCTGAACCACATCATCGGCAAGCATATATACATCTTCCATAATAGCTCAATATTAAACCTTTCGTCTGCAAATATACAAATAAAAGTTTAAAATCAAGCCTTTAATCCCGCTATTGAATCTTCATGGCTCATTCTCTTTTGCGTTTATCCTCAATGGTTACCTTCCCTAATACAAACCCGAATAGCACCTTCAGCCCAAAAGCTTGAAAGAACGTTATTTTACCCAGGCCGAAGATTCTAGGCACCAGCCAATTCCAAAGAAGTTGTACCGGCCAAGCCAATACCAACGACCACAGCAACATCATAATTATGGCGATTATAGATACCGCCGTAAACGAAAGGACAGACTCAAATTCGTACTTTACTTTCATAGCTTTTTGTAATTTGTTGTTGCGGGATACTCTCACGATAACACTGCGTCACTCCCCGCAAGGTTTAATGCAAAGATAATCTGCCAGAATTGCCCCAGCAAATCCTTGCAAGATTTGCAAAGATTTGGAAAAGACAAAAGAAATACAGATAGAACTGGCTGTATATAAAATAGTTGGCAACTGCCATTACCGGTCCATCACCGTGGCAGGATAGCGTCAAAATCGGCCTTTTTTGCGCATATGGGTCCGGAAGAAAAACAGGGTAAGAGCAGCGGGGAATACTCTCACCCGTATCAGCGACATTTGCATGCATCTGCTATCCGCACTTTTTTGCCTTGGTCCTATACATACCGTGGTTCCCCCTGGCAATATAGTATGACCTTGCCCGCGTGGCGCCCAACACTTTAATGAACCGCTTTTTTATCCTGGAAACCGTAGCATAAAACACCCTTTTGGATTCCCCGCAAAGTGACTCCAGTTTTTTCTCCCGGAGCCCCTCGTCCACATAGCAGGACTCCTGGGCATACAGGGTTTCCAGTTCCCGCCAATGAAGCAGCAAATCATCGGCCAACATGCCCTCCGGATGCCGCAGGAACAACCCGTACAGCGTGCGTTCCATGGGATTCAAACTAAGTTCAGCACCCTCATCCGGCAAGAGGACCTTTTCATTGAGCGGCGTCATAAGCACCCTATGTTGTTTCCTTCGCATCTTTCTTTTTTTGCAAAAGTAAGATGCCGACCACCCTCTCCCCAAGTTTTGGCAAGCCTTGCCAAAATTTGGAAATCAGCAGAATAATTCTATGGCGTCGATAGGCAGAAAGTGCACCTCTGTTGCCTTTGACTTTCTCCAGCTCGTCTACCGGTCCATCAGCCTGTACCCCTGTGCGCAAAATCGGTCGTTTTTGCGCATAGGGGTCCAAGAAACATGCTTGGTATGAGCACCAGAAAGAAAAGTGATAGCAATCTCCCGCTGATCTTCGAATTTCTGCGACTACTTTCTATTGCTCCACTCCTTGACGAGTTCGTCATCCGTCCTGGGGTCATTTTCAAAGCGGTCCACCTGTTTCCAGATTTCCCCGTTGATGAGGTCGCCGCTGTAGTCGGCCAGCCATTTCCGATGACAGCGGCGGCATATACTCTTGGAGGGGAGGGTGGCAAAGTTATACAGGTACTGATGTCCTTCGATTTCGCAGATGCTGCTCATGTCGGCTTTATCCTCTCTTCCCTGGAAGATCAGAAGGCGTGTGCGAAGGTAGTTGGCGCATTCTTCTTCCAGTGGATGTCGCAGGGAGAAGGTGTGTGTTGGAGCGATATGGAGATGGTCGATGTGGCCGCTTTCCAACGGCAGGACCATGTAGGAGTCGTCCAGGGCGTCAAGTCCGTAGAAACCGTCCTCCGGGGTGGGAGGAAGTTCGGCAACAATGGCCGTGAACAGCCGTTTGCCATCCAGAACTTCCACGATGTCACCTATATGGAAGCGAATGGCATTGGCATTCCGGCCTTCAAACTGATTGATAAGATTATAGTTTTGAAGACATTCATCTACCGGCTTCCCGTTTTTGTCGTAGCTTCGGACGCTGATGGGGGCGGCATAATCCCGACATTTGCTGTCCATGGCAAATTCAAGGATAAGAAAGGCATAGGTGTATTCATCTTTATCTGTCATCCTCACTGCGGCAACCGCCCTGTCCAGCGAAGAATAGTATCCCAAGATGTGGTGACTGGCATCTCGGGACAGATTGTCTTCCGCTTCAAAAACCCATACCGATTCGAGGCGGAAGATGGAGTGGCTCCTTGGCTGATTATAAAGGCTCCTGTTCAGGGTCATAGGCTATTTTTTTGATGTGGCCGATTCAATCAGATAGTCATAGAAAGCATCGATGTCGCTGATATTGTGCTCAATGCCGTCGATTGTGTATATGGCATCATTTTTAGGGGCCATTTCGAACCACCAGGCAAGTTCGTTGCCGACACCTTCGATGTCTTCACAGTCGAACATGATGTTAAAGGCCAGGTAAATGGCATCCCAAAGGGGAGAGATGTAGAAGGGAACGTGTTGGGCCTGGTCATCGTCCCAGATGAGTTCGAAGGCCTTGTCCAGCTTGTCTTCCTTTTCCTGTGCGTGCCTGATGGCGGCAATGAAATCTTTGAATTGTTTGCGTGTGGGAAGCATGTGGTCGTTTGTTTAATTGTAGTATGGTGTATTGTAGTGCTTCTACCGGTCCATCAGCCTGTACCCCTGTGCGCAAAAATGGCCGATTTTGATGCTACCATGCCACGGACGTGGACCGGTATGCGCACGGCGGACGCCTGAAGGCCGGAGAGAAGCATGAAGGCGCTGAAAAGGCTAGCAGAAATCTGCATCCCGGGAAAACCGGAGGCCTTCCGGGGTGATGTGCTCATAACTGGCACAGGATACACGGTAGTAATGGCCTTGCTTCTGTTCCCATTCGTCATAGGTTTTGCCCGTCCAGCCGTCTTCCATACAGGCAACATATTCGTCCCAGAAGCGGTCCGGATTTATCTGCCCGCCGTATTCGTCAAGGAGCAGCCAGCCGTCTTGATGGATGAACCGGAGAATGGATTCCTTGGTCTCTTTATAGTGCTGAGGGCTTGGAGCGAAGAGGAATTTCCAACCGCACGAGCGCTTCCCGATATGGACTTCCTCGTAGATTCGCTTGCGGGTCTTTTCGATTTCATCGGCAAGGCGCCAGTCTTCCAGCGCCGGATGCAACCCTACGTCCCGGTCGATGGAATCCACGACATCCTCGTACTGTTTCTTGAGCAGACACTTCAGCTCTTCCTTCTGCTTTGCAGTAGGAATCCTTCTCATATAGACGTTTGTTCCCATATTGTCTGTTTACTTTGAAAGAACCAGCGGCTCATCGTCGGTGTACTTATAGTTTCGCATAAGGTAGAGTATCCGCCGTTTGCGGTTGGTGTAGTCGATAGTTGTGTCTTTCAGGATGTCCAGTGCCTTTCGGAATTCTTCGCGAGGAATGGGGACGAAGTCGGCCAGGTGGCCGGGGGTGATGCTGGCCATCGGGAAGACGGACGTAGAAACGGAGTCCTTGCCGAGGATATGCCATCGGACTTTGCAGATCTCACGGATGCCGATAACCTCTTCCACCTCCAGGACTTCCAGAAGAATTGGATCCATGCCGCGAATTTCCCGCCGCTGCCAAAATGTGTCGTGTGCTTTTATTGCCATGGTCAGTGTACTGTTTTCTGCAAAATTAGGACTACTGTATGCCGATTCCAAATCTTTGCAAGGTTTGCAAGGATTTGGAAATCAACGGGATTCTATTAAGCCACCGGTGTCAAAAGACCATATAGGTGCTCCTACCGGTCCATCGGCCTGTACCCCTATGCGCAAAAATGGCCGATTTTGACGTTACCCTGCCGGAAGCATGGACCGGTTTCCACACCAAAGTTCACTTTGTACGACACGGTACCATGAAGGTAAAACGGCATAGTCAGATTTCGGGAAATAATTCCCGCACATTTGCTATATTTGCACATATTAATCAGGTATTATGCAGGATATCAAAGGAATTACCGCCCAGTTGCAGGCATGGATCAACCAGATGATGTCTGCCGGCAAAGTTGTAGACATCGATGCCCTCAACCATCATTTGGCAGAGATGATGACTGTGCAAAACAGCACACCGATTGACAGATTCAACGGATTCACGTCAGAGCAGATGCATCAGATGATATATTCTCCTTTGGAGAAAGGATGTCCTGTACAGCTTAGGACACTGACAGACAGCCAGTTGAATGATATTCCACTCATGCGGCAAGTCCTCCACTTGATGGATATCTTGGACAAAAGTGAATTGAAACTCACCGCAAAGGGATACATTCCGCCAAAAATCGTTGAAGAGCTGTACCAGATGGGAACCCACAGTTGGAATACAGATTGGTACAAACAGAAAAGTGAACCAAAAACAGAGGAGATCCGTGTCCTCAGGGTTGTTCTCAAGGAATGCGGTCTTGTCAAGACGCGTACAGGCAAAATGTCGCTGACATCAAAGGGAAAGCGGCTTCTGATTAATCGTAACGAACTTCTCCGGATAGTAATGCTCTTCCTTCTTCGCGACTATAACACGGGCTGGCTGGACCTGTGGGACGACATGGATGTGGGAAACCTGGGACGGATATACTCTTTATGGCTGCTGCACCACTACGGCAATGAATGGCGGCATACAGATTTCTACGCCGGGGAGTACTCTCGGGCTTTCCCGACATTGACCAAGGCCCACGCTTATGGATATAGGGTATTCAACAGGCTTTTCCATCTGATCGGCCTGTGTGATGTGAATGAACGGGAGGAAGACCGGGGCCCGGGCTTTGGGGAAAGGGTTATCAAGACCGATGTACTTGATATGATGTTTGAGTTTGCGGAGCCGGGGAACTGAATGCGGCCATGAGGACATTCCCCTCACTCTGTAATTATTCTGACATTTCCAAATCTTTGCAAACCGTGCAAGGATTTGCAATCCGCCTTCCGACGCCCTAACTTTACCGAAAACCAAAGCACATGGGCTACTACTCAAGACACGCCATATTCCTGAAAGACAATAATGCCTGAACTCGATAGTCCGGCGGCGGCAGGATAACGGACTTCATAAATTCGCATTGTCCTGACGCACATTCTCAATCAACTCATCAAAGTACTCGTCAACCGCCACAGTACTTGCCATCATTTGATTATCATCCACCTCATCCTCCACCACATTTTCCTCGTTAAGCGACCAACCCGCCCAGGGCTCCTGTCGGAACTTGTCAATGGACACCTTCACCTTTTCATAATGCATTTTCCCGTCGGCATTGTACCGTCGCTGCCAAGCATCAAAATAGCGGACCAGCTCCTCTTTGCCATCATATCTGACACAGCAAGTTTTATGGCAGGGTGGATAGAAGAATGACGCCAACGCATCCCATCCCAGATAGTCATCAATGGAACCGTGTGCCCAGAAATGGGAACTTGACTCCTCCCCTTCCGGCTGCATCACCGCCTGAAACGCTATCTTTCCTCCGGTTATAATCTCCACGCTGACAGACTTATACCGCCCCAATTCTTCCTCCGAGTCTATCCCTTTTTCCGAGATAAACGTCAGAAACAGATCCATCGGGCTGTAACGCTCTTCCAGATTGTAAGGCATCCGAAACATCGGCGTGCCGAACTGCAGGTGAAGTGCCGTCATCCTCCTGATATCCATGGCGTTATGTCTTCGCTGCTCCTCCGTCAAAACATCACATCCATACCGGACGATGTCCTGCCAATGGCTGGCTGCATAACTGTGCCGCCCCATTGCATAATTCTTTGACAACCAAATCAAGTCCTGCTCCAGATACCGTTCCTTAAGGTCGATGACATCTTTAATCTTCCTACGCTTCAAGAAATCACAGAACGCTCCCACCAGCGCCCTGAACTCCTCCGTCCCGAATTCGATATCCATAAACTGCCGATACCGATCAAGCTCACTATATCCCCTCTCCCCCACATAATCCGTCATCCCCATTGCATACCGGTATCCCATCCATGCCAGCGCTTCTTTGTAGAAGCCGTAGTTTCTTCCAATTCTTTTGCCCATAACGTTCCTTTTTTTTGAACAAAGTTACGTCGCATTGGACGCCTCGGCAAATCTTTGCAAGGTTTGCAAAGATTTGGAAACCGCCTCCCGCAACCCTAAAGATATTCAAAACGCATTATTTTACTATAATCCCCCACTCAAAACGCACTATTCTCCACAAAAACAAACGCCATTTTTATTCAACAAAAAAGGCCTCGCCGTAGCAAAGCCAATTTTCAATTTTCAACTTTCAATTTTCAATTTAACCACCATAATCAATACCCCAACCGCGCATATCTGTTCAACTTTCGTTGGCAAAACTGTTCACTTTTCGGTGGCAATTTACAGGTGAGAGCCAGATACGAATCGTACAGAGAGTACGATGTGGTAAATGGAATGGTTTTCATAACGATGGTTTTAGTTCAACATTTTCCCAAGCAATGTGACAAACTGAAGGACAGACTCTTTATCAGACACGGGAATCTGGATAGAGGCCTGGCCTGTTGCCGGATCTTCCTTTACCAACGAATCCACAAGTCGCTTGGAAGCATCCGGATTTTTCAAGGTCTTCACGAGACCGCCGAGGAACGAAATCCCCTGCCCGATGAGTGCGTCAGCATCGGGCAGACCGCCGGAATCTTCTTCTCCGACCGGATCGGGAATCACATCGGCAGCCTCATCCTGCGGCTTCTTTTCCTCGATGTCCTCAACCGCCTCAGCCGGTTCAGTAGCAGCAGGCTCCTTCGCCGCACCCTCGCCAAAGCCAAGATCCGTGACCAATGTCTCTAGTTTATTGTTATCCAGGAACACCTCGTCCTCACCGCCATTTAGCACGCCATCGAACACATCCGTCTTGAACTTGAGCTTGGTCAGCATCTGCTCCTCGATGGTGCCAATCGACACCAGATTGATTACCTGGATATTCCGCTGCTGTCCCATCCGGTAGATACGGCCGATTCGCTGCTCGAGGACGGCCGGATTCCAAGGCAAGTCGAGATTGATGACAAAGGACGCTGCCTGCAGGTTCAGCCCCGTCGCTCCGGCATCGGTCGAAAGGAAAACACGCACCGCCGGGTCTTCCGTAAAACGGTCAATCAAGTCTTTCCGCTTTGCCGACGGAACGCTGCCGTTCAGATTGGAATAAGGAATCCCCAGCGCATCCAGTTCTCCGGCAATCAGCCGTGTCATCCGCTCCCACCCGCTGAAAACCACCACTTTTTCATCTCCGGCCGAGAAGATATCCTGCAGAATGCTCAACGTCTCCTCCACTTTGGTATCGTGACGTGACTTCTGGTCCAGAATAAATGTGCTGTCACAGACCATGCGCATCATAGAGAGGCCGGTAAGCAGGCGGCGCCGGTCGGTTTCGCTCAAGAAATGCGTCTTCTGCCATTTCATGACAATCCGGGCCACCATTTCCTTGTACTCATCGTGCGTTGCCTTCTGCTCCTTGGTCATCGGAACGAACAGATTCTTGTCCATCCGGGCAGGAAGCTGAATGGACACATCGGCCTTCCGGCGACGCAGGAGAATTGGTTTCACCAGATCGCCCACCTCATTCAGCCCCTTATAGCCAATGACCTTGCCGGAATCCGTAGTCTGGATATGATTCTGACGGAACAGATAATACGGCCCCAGGCAGTACTGATCCACAAGCTGGACAATGGAATACAGTTCCTCCAGCTTGTTTTCCAGCGGAGTCCCGGAGAGAATAAGGGAATAATCGGAGCGGACGCGCCTCGCCGAGCGGGCAATCTGCGTATCCCAGTTCTTCAGGCGCTGCACCTCGTCCATGATTACCATATCCACGGACAATGCGCCCATCGCCTTGATATCGTTATTGAGAGAATTGTACGAGACAACCTTGTATGCATCCTGCCTGTAGTATAATTCTTTCCGCACCGGCTGGGAGCCCTCAATCACGAGAGCCTCGGCACCGACAAAAGACTTTATCTCTCTCTTCCACTGATATTTAAGGGATGTCGGACACACAATCAGGACCGAGGAAATATACCCCTCCCGATGAAGCAATGCTGCCGTGCCGATGGCTTGCAGCGTCTTCCCAAGACCCATTTCATCGGCCAGGATGCATCGTCCGCGACGAGCTGCAAACTCCATCCCTTCACGCTGATATACATACGGCTTCACACCCTTGACGAAGACATCCTTCCACCAAAGATGATGCTTGAAGATATCGTCCAGACGGACATTACGGCTCAAATCATCCTGAATGCGATCCGCATACTCCAGCACATCCTGCCTGCAGCGGAAGAACGGACTTGCCTGAAAAGCCTCGCGGATGGCGTCAGGGAGACGCAATTCCGTAAGATGATTGAAACTGCCATCATTTGTAAGCGGGTCGAAAATGGCTTTTAGCTTTGTCTTATCCTCCATCCCATAGCGCACCTTCACGCAAGGCTCCTGCGAGTAATCCACGTAGAGCGTCGTCAGGGTCCGGTCAGGCTGATGGATCTTTCGGCTCTTTTTATCTGAAATCCAAATCTTTACCGCTTCCAAATGCTTGCAGGTTCCGAGACGGGACGTCCTGTAGTCCATACAGGAACATGCATTCAGTTCGTGTCCTTCGCCATGGTAATGCACTTGATACCTGCCCTGCGTTGCCGGGCTTATGACAAGATACTCCCCCGGCGAATGATCCATATCCACCTCCACAATGCCGAAGTTCTCCTTCCGCGCCGCTTGCCGGCGCAGCGCCGTCTGCCAACCCTCCAGAGACATCCCCCGCGGCCTGACGATATTGGAAAGGCGGGGAGCTGAAGGCGCTTTCTTCCGGGGTGTATCGGTTTTCTTTTGATATGCCATAATGATAAGGTTCAGTGAGTTATATACTTGTATTCATGAATACTTTTTTACATCATCCTTCTTTGGGTCAAGGTTTCCTTCGTATTCGAAGTACGGGAAGAACTCATAGATGACATCAACACCCCTACTTCATTATCTCTTTTATAATGTCAAACAGCTTGTACATCTGCGAGTATGACTTGTACACCTCAGGCTCCTTCTCATGCAATTGATCCAAGTCACGTGACATCTCAATGGCTCGTTCCATATCACCCTTCTCCTTCAGTTCACGGTAGATATGAGTCTTATTGAAGAAGGCCTCTGTCTTTTCATAGTTGGGGATGTGCTTCTTGAGTTCCTGGGCCACGGCATCGTAGTTAGCAAACTCCTTACTCGATGGCCGGGGCATATAATGCATCAGGAACCAGTATTCTGTACAGGGGCTGGACTCCACAAAGGTAATCTTAGGATTCTCCTTCTTTAGCGCTTTATAATGCTCCATCTTCTCGTGGTTACCCTCAATCACGTCCATATCTATCAGACACAGCACATGGTCATATCCTGCGTGCACCCGCTCTTTGGCAAGATTCACAATATCATCCAAGTCAGAATGCTTAGGGATTCCGGGCACCAGACTGAACCTGTATCGCTCAGTGGTGCGCATATCATCCACATAGCGATACTCTGTCAGCCCTTCGCCAATGATGGCTATACTCTTCCTTGCCTTCTTACTCCTCTGTTTCGTGCTCATAGTACTCATCCATATCCATATAAATACTGTCCAGGAAAGGCAGATCCACAAGCTTCTCCTGCTTGTACGCATTGTAAACAGACAGAGTCTTGTGCAGCCCCAGAGTTGAAAGCCTTATCAGTTGGGTCTCACCGCAGTCGTTCTTGTCTGTGAACCAAATCACATCCCTGCGGATATAGTCTTCATCCAGCAAGTTAATGTCATGCGTAGATGCAATCAGCTGCCCACCTCGCTTGCTGTTTACAAGGAAAACCTTGATAAAGTATGAAAGTAATTCGTAGTGTATACTTGTCTCAATTTCATCTACAGGAAGAATTACGCCACGAACCAAGAGATCATAAAGGATTGTTGCTAATCCCATATACCTCTTGGTTCCACGAGACTCTAACTCCTCGTCAAGCTCTTTATCGCCATTATTGGTATGGTGCACAAAGAACATCTCGTCTGAGTGTAAGGTTCCCTTTTTCAGAATTTCCTCTTTTGCCTTTGCGGGCATACCCGAAGTATTCTTGATCATCAGCTCCATTTCCGGCGTAATGTTCACCTCCTCTTCATGGATGGCAATATCCGAGATATTAAAGTCTGATGCCTTCAGGAAATGCAGAATGAATTTCTTTAATTTCCCATCTCTATCCTTTGTTATACGGCGTTTAGTAAAGCCCATCAGGCTACTCTGAGGATACATGATGGGAGCAATCCTTTGGGAGAAAAAATCATAGACCAGATTCAACCTTGATTTCTCCACATTTGACTTTCCAAAGGCAGCAATAACCGTGCGGTTATTGATAGCATTACCCTCAATAGCCTCCCTACTTTTCTTGACCAAGCCTACTTTTCCGCCAAATACAATATCAGTAGCATCCTGTTCTGCATTGTACGTACGCTTATACAACAACGTAGGCTGAGCGGAGGTATATACTTGCAAGGTCTCCTCATAAATAACCTTGTTATCCAACACCAGATTGAGTTTATACTTCTCACGGTTCAGATAGAAAGTCATTTCAAACTGTGTCCGTTCCTGCCTAGACACGTCATCCAGCAAGAACGGGACAACCCCTATTTCATCACCTTTGTTCAAATCGTCGTTGATCATGAACTGTGTAAAGAAATCGAGCGCTTTCAAGATATTGGTCTTTCCTGAAGCGTTGGAGCCATAGATGCAGCCTATTTTCAAAAGTGATACGCCATCCGCCACCTCTTCGGTATAAATATCACGCGACGTATCATCATTCGTTGGGATAAAACTCAGCGTCTGCTCATCCCGCAACGAGTAGAAATTCCTGATTTTGAACTCTGCTATCATAATTGATCAGTATTAAATGACGGTGCAAAGATACGACAAATTTTCGAAACAAGCGATTTTATTTTTAATTTTCGTTCACTATTCACGAAATCATAATATAAAATAGGTCATTTTGTCATTCTTTTGCTTGTTGGCGGCGTTTTTGCTATAGAGAAAAAAAAGGGATAGTCCGTATCCTATGTCTAACCCGAGAACCTTGGACAAGTTCTCACAGTGCCTGAAAAGGAGCAGGCGTTAAGCAACCAAGCCAATGGCAAAGAAGGATACTTACAAGTATGAACTGCACGATGGCCATAAGACGGTTTACGTGGGCACCACGAAAAACCCGGAACGTCGCGAAGCGGAGCATCGAGCAGATGGTAAGGACTTCACCAATATGACCATTATTGGGCGCCCCTCAACTGCAGAGGGAGCGTTATTTCTCCAACTCAAAGATCTTCTCCATGAGGCGCCATTTCTTGTGGCTCGGCAACGAAGGATCAGCACCCTGTGCTTTGGCCACAAAGGCTTCCCATTCGGCCTGGCGGGGCATGGCGGCCAGACGCTCCCAGTCTTTCTCCC